>Ga0160428_1000074_pt1 | contig 124858 bp, 109 predicted proteins | sample SolpanmetagenomM_FD_108198 | JGI IMG/M metagenome (GOLD analysis project Ga0160428, IMG submission 108198) | Solar panel surface microbial communities from Lawrence Berkeley National Laboratory, California, USA - M | ecosystem: Engineered > Built environment > Solar panel > Unclassified ...
GGACGGCCGGTCGAGTGACGGGACGGAGCTGCCCAGCGGGTTGTACTACTACCAGGCGACGGTACGGTTTGGGGTGCTGGATCGCAATGCGCCGGTACAGGTTTTCAAGGGCTACGTGCAGATTCTGCGTGATGCCGTTAGCATGCGCTGAACTGGTTTACGGACACAGACGACAAACAACCCGAATACTTATGCGGTTTACTGACAAACGAAACGCACCTGCTATGCATATCCTCCGTAAGCTTACCGTAGTCCTGTTTGTCGTTGGTCTGCTACAGGCCTGTACGCCAAAAATGACGTTCCTCAACTCGACAGTAGCACCTGCTGCTACCGGCACGATTCGGGTGAAGAAAGACAAAAACGCCAACTACATCGTCAACGTCGACGTAGCGAATCTGGCCCCCTCGAAAAACCTTGACCCACCCAAAAATACCTATCTGGTCTGGATGGAATCGAACGATCGCTCGGTACGCAAACTGGGTCAGCTTAACCCGTCGGGTCGGGCGCTGGAAGCCAAGATGTCGGCTACAGCCGTTACCAGTCCGGATGTCGTATTTGTTTCCGCCGAAGACAATGCGGATGTCGAGTACCCCGCCGGGCCAACCGTTCTGACGACGCGTAAATAAGGCAAATTTTTTACCCCATAAACTCAACAACGATGGAAAGCGAAGACAAAGACGACATCATCCGGGCCAAACAGGCTATTTCGCCCAACGGCCTCGAAAATCAGTCGGCCGAAGGTGATAGCGGGGTGAGCAGCGAGCTTCCCGATGAAGACCTGCCTACCGACGCCGTGGCCAATCAGGGATTGGAAGATGAGTATATGAATGGCGACGAACCTGCCGAAAATGCGCCGATGTCGCACCCGAACCGCAACATTCACAAACCTGACAACGGTAAGGGATCATATTCCTAGGCGAACCAACCGAACAGGGCCGGTACTCACTGAGTACCGGCCCTGTTCGGTTATAAGCAGTTTCTGTTACGCCACTATCGACTCGCAGACGTACGTAGGAATGATACCCGTAGTACGAATCAGTATGTCTGCATCGTCGGGTTGCGTATTACCGGTCAACACGAGGACCGTGTCGAGGCCGAACTTGTTACCACCAAGAATATCGGTTTTGAGCGTATCGCCCACCATCAGCACATCGCTGCGGGTGATACCCGTTCCCAGCGCCTGCACCCGTTCGTAGGCAAACATAAACAGTTGCGCGTCGGGCTTACCGAAGTTAATAAACTGCTTGCCCACGATCGATTCGATCATCCGGGCAACGGCTCCAATAGCAACGGATACACGCGTTTTCGAGGTCGGATACGTCGCATCGGTATTGGCCACAATCACCGGAATATTGCGTTTGCGCAGCAGATTGACCGTTTTCGTGATGTCGGTATTCCAGTCAAACCCTTCGTCGTCGAGCAGTACCAGTGCGTTGATGTCGGCCACGTCTTTCAGATCGACCTCACTGATCGGCAGCGTTTTCAGATCGACCGTTTCGAGGTAATGCGCCGAATCGGCCGTTCCCAGATACGCCACCGTACCGTGGTGAACCTTCAGGTCGAGGTAATCGCGGGCCAGCATACCCGACGAGATGATCCGGTCGGGCGTGATGGCAAAGAAATTCTGCCGGTAATACGACTCCGCCAGTTGCTGCGGGCTGCGTGATGCATCGTTGGTCAACACGTAAAACTCCTTTCCCTGGCTGGTCAGCCAGTCAAACGTATCGTGGATGCCCGGCAGAATCCCTTCCGCGTTTTTCAGTACACCGAACGCATCGAAGAAGATGAATTTATAGTTAGCCGCGACGGCTTTAAAGGAAATCAGGTCCACGGGGTTTGTATTTTACAGTTTGTGGTTTGTGGTGTCCCCGGCAGCATCCTGCTGTCGGAGCCGTAGGCTAATTTGACATGCCTTATTAGCCGCTGTTGTGGCTCCGACAGCAGGATGCTGCCGGGGACGTATCCCTCATAAATTCAATGCCCGGAGCAGTTTGTCGACATCGAACGTGTCGATGGACGGGAAGTGCAGTTCGTAGGCTTCGCGTTGTAATTTGATGGCGTAGGTACGGTGGAAAAAGTAACGGCCGTACTTGATGACGTAGTTGAGCAGGAAAAACCGGTACGCTTCGGGCAGAAACCGGATTTCGTTCTCCGTCAGCGGGTAGGCTTTGTGGTACTCCTGCAAAAACATGATGAACCGGTCTTCCATCAGCGGCCCGATATGGTAGCTGAACACCGTCCGGTCGCCAATATCCGACACGACACGGCTGAAGAAGTAAAAATCGAGCACCCGGTAGCTGATGCGAAACCAGTCATAATCCCAGCGGGAATACAGCTCCAGCTCGTCGGTAACCGAGAAATTACCGATGTTCCAGTCGACAAAAACGGGCATCGTCTCGACCGAACCGGCCACCAGCCGCTGCCGGTTTTGCAGGAAAATATCGCACTGCCGCCGGAGTTCATCGATGTGCATCCGGTGCTCGAACTGCCCCGTGTCGGAATCGAGGAAATCGAGCAGATCCCAGATATCGGACCGCATCGTTTTCGAGGATTTAGGCAGCACCGTACTTACCCGCGAACACGCTTTATGAAACAGCGCAATCTCGCGGCCCAGCCGCCGGATTTGCGGCTCGTTCAGCCGCCGGGGCAGTTTCGATACGCTGCGGATGGGATTGTAGAACACCACCCACGCGTCAACAAAACCGTCTTTGTGCCGGTAGGTATACACCTGCCCATCGCGCAGGAGCGACTTCGCCAATACGTTTTCAAACGGATACAGCAGGTTGTTGGAAAGGGCGTGAATAATCCGGTGATCCTCCACAAACTGCTCATACGCCCCAAAATACGACAGCTTGGCAATGATCGAATTGCCGTCGTCGAAGGTGACTTTGAAGACGTGGTTGGTCGATACTTTCGCGCTGATATCGGTGATCGACTGAATCGGCACCGTTGCATCGAAGCCCGCCCAGGCCGCCCGGATAATTGTGGGGTAATCGACTAAACGCATAATCAGATAATTTCAAAATACCGCTTCAACTCCCAGTCGCTGACCTGCCGGGCGTACTGCCGGACTTCCCAGTCGCGGGTGCGGGTAAAGTAGTCGACAAATTCGGGGCCGAATAGTTCAGCCGCCACGGGTGATGCCGCCATTTGCCGGGTGGCGTCGGCCAGATTGGTAGGCAATACCCCGTTACGCGTATCGTCGTAGCCGTTGCCCGTCGAGGGAGTGGTATCGAGCGAGAGCTGATGCCGGATGCCGTACAGCCCCGACGCCAGCGCAGCCGCAATGGCCAGGTAGGGGTTGGTGTCGGCCCCCGATACGCGGTGCTCGACGCGGGTGTATGCTTCGCTGCTGTTCAATACGCGCAGGGCTGTCGTTCGGTTATCGAGCGACCAGGTAACGGTCGTTGGTGCCCAGGACCCCGCAACCAGCCGTTTGTAGCTGTTGATCGTCGGCGCAAACATGGGCGTAATGTGGGGCAGGCAGTACAGCTGACCCGCTATGAACTGCCGCATCAGGGTGCTGATCCGGTCGGGCTGGCTGGCGTCGAAAAACAGGTTTTTCGACCGGTCGGGCGTCCACAGGCTTTGGTGAATGTGGCCGCTGCAACCGGGCAGATCAGCGTTCCATTTCGCCATAAACGTCGCAACGATACCGTGCCGGTACGCAATTTCCTTGACCGCTGTTTTGAACAGCGTCGCTTTGTCGGCCGCCCGCACCACCTCATCGTGCAGAATGGCCGCTTCGTATACGCCCGGCCCGGTTTCCGTATGCAGCCCCTCCAGCGCCACATCGAAACGGGTCAGTCCGTCGAACAACTCATTGTTGAACGCGCTTTCCAGCGACGGGCGCAGCATCGAATAGCCAAACATACCCGGTGTCAGCGGCTCCAGGTTCCGGAATCCCTTCTGTTGCAGACTCTGTGGCGTTTCGCGAAAATTGAACCACTCGAATTCCTGCGCGTATTCGGCGTGAAAACCCATGTCGTGGCAATGGGCAGCTACGCGTTTGAGCAGGCTGCGCGGACAGGCCACCCAATCGGGCGTATCACCGGGCCGACTGAAGTCGGCCAGAAAAAAGGGGGTGTCAGCCTCCCACGGCAATTGCCGCAACGTGCTCAGGTCGAGCCGGACGGGCGCATCGGGGTAGCCCGACTGCCAGCCTGTCAGCGCGCCATTGTCGTAGGGCGTATCGGTGCAGTCCCAACCCCAGACCACGTCGCAAAAGCCGTAGCCGTCGGTCAGTCCGTCGAGGAATTTCTGTTTGCTGATAATCTTCCCGCGCAACACCCCGTCGATGTCGGCGAAGGCATATTTAAGTTTGTGGCCGTCTGATTGTGTGATGAAGTCAATAGCCGCTTGCTGATCCATAGGCGAACGATGCCAGTTACTGCCTGAACTAACCGTTGGCGAAAGTACTATTTTACCCGAATAAGTCTAGTTTTTCACGCCGGGATGCGTTTACACGAACAGCGCCCATCCGCAGCTGTGAACTGGCTCTGTCCAGTGAGTTTCCGTTCTTTCATCGCTTGATAAATCGACCGTAGTAGGTGTGATGATCGCTGCTCCGGACCACAACGGTGTACACCCCCGGCAGTAACCGATCCGTTGGCTGACGCAGGCTGTTCACCTGCTGATAATTGGTTACGTCGGCAACGATGGTGGCCTGCTGCGAGTAAATCACCAGCTGGCGAATAGACTGACCCGACGGGATTTCGCAGGTAATACTGGTAGAGGCCGGGGAGGGAAACAGCAGTAAACCGGCAGCGGGTGTTAACTCCGCTGCCGGTAAACGGCCTCCGGCTGCTGCGGGTACATAGACATAAGCCCCCACATCATAGCCACCCCCGTTGGTGCGGCTTACGCCCTGCAAATCAGTGATGATACCCCGGTTGCTTATGTCGGTACCAGCTTTGTTGAGCGGGGAACCGGTGGCGGGTCGAAAATCGGTCGAGTCGTTGACGTAGAATCCCGTACTGCCCGCGCTCGTCACGTTGGTCAGTTGGGTGGCGGTGGCGCCCTGCATAAACGTAAAAGCCCGTCCCCCCTGATCGCCTTTCGCATTGAACCGGGTGACGGCGTTATTGACGAGTACGTTGATGTTGTTCTGATTATACAGTCGAATACCGTCGCGCCCTGTGCGGTTGATCGTGTTATTGGCAAACAGCATATGGGTGTTGTCGAGCGAACCAGCGCGGTCATCGCAGAAGATACCGTCCAGGCTGGCATCGTAAATCACATTGTTGTAGATCCGGTTGTTGCCCAGGTGCCCGATAATAATCAGCCCGATACCCGCAACGTGCGTGATCTGGTTGCTGTAGCAGTCTCCCCCGCCCCCTCCGCCAATCTGCAACCCGTTGTTCTGGTAGTTGGCAAACGGCGCAACTCCCGTGTACGTCAGCGTATTGTGGTGAACCTGTGCATCCGGCGCGCACCCATACTGCAATCCTTCGGCCGCCGTCCGCTCGATCCGGTTATTATACACCTGTAACCCGTAAATGAGGTGGGGGTAGACGGTTTTCTGCGTACCGGCGCAGGTGACAGTTACGCCCGTGTAGTACGAATGACCGATGTAAAATCCCTCGCCCCCGGTGTCGTGCACGTAATTGTCGTGCAGCAGCACATTGTACATCTCGAAGTTGGACCGCCAGGTTGTCGAATCGCAGCTGGGGTCCGTTTTGATCATAAAGCCCGCAAACCCCGCGTAGGCGACCTCCACGTGCTCCACCTCGCAGTCTGAACTCAACCCACCGATACTCACGCCCGATGCCGACTGGTTGGAGCGATCCAGTTTAAACCCGTACGGTGTTGCCGGATCACCGGAGCCACTGAGTATAAAGTACCGGCTGGTGTTGAACTGAATACCCGAATAATAGGCGTCGACACCGAGTAACACCTGCCCCCCGCAATTGACAAAGCGAATCGGCTGGGCCGCCGTACCGACAAAGCCGTTGAAGCGCAGGAAATCGTAGCGACCCGCTTTCACGCAAACCGTCTGCCCGGGTTTTATGCCCAGTTTGGCGTTGGTATACACACCCGCTTTATCGACTATATAATCGCAGTTACAGCCCGCCTGACCAAGGGCGATACCGGCCTGAATACACAACAGCAGACCGACGACAAATACACGATATCGTCTGCCCCGGTACACACCAATGGCATAAATAATGCGAAGGCCGTTCGCCCGGATGCGGTGTCGCACTACCCCGTGTTTACCGTGTTGCGGGGAACAGTCTATCAGCCTCAATAGAGCGTTTTGTATACATAAATTTAAAATAGTATACATATGGCTTTATGTTTGTTTACTAGGTGAATATTTGATGAATAAATCACAAATCGGTCTGATTATTCGTACTGAGTGAATACCGGTCAAACAAGCCCCTATGTAACCAAACGTATGACGAAAATATACCACGTTCTATACATCGATGATGATACCTACATCCGGCAAATCGTTCGTCACACGATGGGCGACGACTTCAACGTAACCATGTTCAGCAATGCTGTTGAAGCATTCGACTGGCTGGAGCAGGGAAATTTCCCGGACATCATTCTGACGGACCTGCACATGCCGGATCTGGATGGGCTGGAGTTCATCAATCTTGTCAAAAATAGTTCACTGTACCGGATCATTCCGATTTACGTCCTGTCGGCGTCGACCGATAGCGAGTTGAAAATAAAGTGTCTCAACCAGGGGGCCGACGACTTCATCAGCAAACCCTTCAACCCACTTTTCGTCAAGGCTAAAATAGAGGCACTCATGCGCTTGCTGGATCAGCGCCGTATCGTTCGGTCCGGTCTGGCGCACGAACGTACGGAAATACGCTAGTCAACACTTATACCTCCCTAGATAAAAATGATGAACATCGCATTTCGAGTACTCTATATAGATGATTCGTACGCACAGATCAGTACGCTCCGCTGTCTGCTCGACAATCAGGTGAAATTAAGCGTGGCCGAAAGTGCCGCCGACGCCCTGCAGCAACTGACCCAGTCTTACTTCGTCGATCTGGTTATTGTCAACGAATCGACGATGGGGCGGCAGTTACTCGACATCATTAATTTCCGCCGGCTGGAGCAGGGCTTCGCGACGATGCTGCTCATTGATGAGCCCGTAACCGATTTCAACGTGCAGGAACGGGGACAACCAACTATCGACGTCTTCCCCATTGATTTTGACCCGGATGTCATCCGCAAGCGAGTCCATTATTTCATTCACCGGAAATCGTACCGAAGCCAGCAGACAGCCGGCCGTGATTTTGCTACGATTAAGCTGCCGCTGAGCAAACGGCTGTTCGATATCATCGTCTCGGCCACTATTCTGCTGGCACTGCTGCCGTTGCTACTGGTGGTGACCGTCCTGATCCGGCTGGACTCACCCGGTTCCGTTCTGTACCGATCCCGGCGGATTGGTATGGGGTACCGGCCCTTCTTCATGTATAAATTCCGGACGATGCGTTCCGGAGCCGACGCCATGATTCAGAGTATGGCGTCGCAGAATATATACAGCAAGAGTAAACCGGCGGAATCGCCCGATGACACCCTGTGCGACAGCTGTCTGCTCCTGGGAAGTGTTTGCCGGAAACCCTTATTTCAGGACGGGCGGCAGGTGTGCGAGCGTCGGCACCTCGACGAGCAGCGCGAGCAGGCAACGTTTATGAAATTCAAGGCCGACCCGCGCGTCACGCGGCTGGGTAAGGTGCTCCGCAATACCAGCATCGACGAACTGCCGCAACTGTTCAACATCCTGAAAGGAGATATGTCGTTTGTCGGTAACCGGCCCCTGCCGCCCTACGAAGCCGAAAAACTGACGCAGACCGACCGCGCCCAGCGGTTTTCGGCCCCCGCCGGCCTGACCGGGCTGTGGCAGGTTACCAAACGGGGCCGGGCGGGGGTATCCGATCAGGAGCGGATGGACCTCGACGCCGAGTACGCCCAGACGTTTTCGCTGAAAACCGACCTGATGATTCTGATTCGCACCTCGTGGGCCGTGTTTCAAAAAGAGAATGTATGAGTACCGGCTACCCGCTCGTGTCGATTGTCACGCTCAACTACAATCAGCCGGCCGTAACCTGCGCGCTGCTGGCGTCGATTCAAACGCTCACCTACCCGTGTATCGAGGTACTGGTTGCCGACAACAACTCCGCCGTCGATCCCAGCCAGACGATTGCCGCCCTCCGTTACCCCAACGTGCGCGTCATTGTCAACCCGGCGAATCTGGGGTTTGCGGGGGGCAACAATACGGCGATCCGGCAGGCCAAAGGAGACTACATCCTGCTGCTCAACAACGATACGGAAGTAACGCCTGACCTGATCGAACGACTGCTGGAGCCATTCGCCAGCGACGGATCGATCGGCATTACGGCACCCAAGATCCGGTACCACCAGTACCCCGACACGATTCAGTATGCGGGCTACTCGACCATGAACCCGTATACCGGCCAGGCGTGGGCGCTGGGTAGTCATCAGCTGGACCGGGGGCAGTTCGATCAGGCCGGGCCGACTCCCTTCGCCCACGGAGCCGCCATGATGATCCGGCGGGACGTGATCGAGCGGGTGGGGCTGATGTACGACGACTATTTTCTGTACTACGAAGAACTCGACTGGTGCTGGCAGATCAGCCGGGCGGGCTACGGTATTTACTACCAGCCCACGGCGCTTGTTTACCACAAGGAATCGGTAACGGTGGGCAAAAGCAGCCCGCTCAAAGTGTACTACCAGACGCGCAACCGGATTCTGTTTATCCGCCGGAATATGGCCCGGCAGCAACAGCTCGTATTCTTTCTGTACTACATCCTGCTGGCATTCCCCAAAAACAGCCTCTACTACGCATTGACCGGGCAACTGAGCCGACTGAGTGCCTTCTGGCGGGGCACATGCTGGCACCTGGCGCACCCGGTAGACCGCCCCACACCGACCCCTATTCAGTTCGACTCTATTTTACAGCGCGATCATGCGAATTGGAATTGAAGCCCAGCGTTTATTTCGGGCCCACAAACACGGTATGGATTTCGTCGCGCTGGAACTGATTCATGCGTTGCAGGCGATCGATACTGAAAACGAGTACGTTATCTTCGTCCGGCCCGGCCCCGACGAGCAGTGCCTGCACCTGAGCGGTCGCTTTACGCTGGTCAAACTACCCGCGCTCAACTATATCCACTGGGAGCAGGTCGTGCTGCCGCTGGCCATGCGCCGTTACCAGCTCGACGTGCTGCACTGCACGGCCAACACCGCCCCGTTTCTTACCGGCACACCCGTGATTCTGATGCTGCACGATGTGCTGTTTATGAAGCGGAATGCCGAACTAAACACAGCGACGGTATACCAGCGGCTGGGCAACCTGTATCGTACCTTTCTGGTACCCTGGCTGATCCAGCGTTACCAGCCCATCATTACAGTATCTCATTTCGCCAGCCGCCAGATCAAGGAAGAACTGCAACTGCCGAATGCCCACATAACGGTACTTCACAACGGGGTAGGCAACAAGTTTCTTGCCCCAACCGCCGACGATCAGCGCATCCAGGCCCGCGTACGGTATCAGCTACCAGCCCGGTACTTCCTGTTTCTGGGCAGTGCCGACCCGCGCAAAAACATGCTGAACGTGCTGCGGGCGTATCTGGCTTACCGGCAGTCGGATACGACCACGGTGCTGGTTATCAGCGGCAAACTCCCGGCGTTTGTCCGTCAGCAGTTTACCCCCGACGAGTACAGCCAGATTCAGACGCACTGCCGCTTCATTGGCTATATTCACGACGAAGACCTGCCCAGTCTGTACGCGATGGCCGAGTTGTTTCTGTTTCCGTCGATCAGCGAGGGGTTTGGCCTGCCCATTATCGAAGCGATGGCCTGCGGTACACCCGTTATCACGAGCGACCGAACGGCGATGCCGGAGGTAGCCGGTTCGTCGGCGCTGCTGGTCGATCCGCTCCGACCCCAGTCTATCACCGACGCCATGCACCGGCTGATGACGAGTCCACTGCTGCGGGAAACGCTCATCCAGCGCGGACAGGCCTGGGCAACCCGCTTTTCGTGGCCCGAAACGGCCCGGCAGTTGCTCACCGTTTATAAACAGTTCGACCCCGCCCAGCCGCAGCTCGCCAGCCACGCTCAGCCAACCCCGTTTAGTTGATCCTCCGTACCGGGCTGTGAACATCGTGACTTCACAGCCCGGTACCGGTTGCTTACTACTTACTGACCGGGTCCGCCCCGTGGGGGGTGTGCAGAAACTGGTTACGGGCCGTTTTCATGCGGTAGATCGACTTGATAAACCGGCCAAACAGCAGCGGCAGCTTAAGCAGTTCAGCCGGGCCGATTTTCCGGGCTAGATCGGCCGGGGCCGATAGATAGAACGTCAGCAGAAGCAGCATCAGTTGCCCGACGGTACCGATCAGCAGGGCCTGACTACCGATCAGCAGACTGACCAGCACCCCGATTGCCAACGTGCCCAACAGCAGGATTCGCGGTGGCAGCACCGTCTGAAACACCTTGTCGGCATAGTCAATATTACCGGCAAACAGCGCCTTCAGACCGGGTCCGGCATTCAGTTTCAGGTACTTGAACTGAGCGGCAATCCAGCGGGTACGCTGCCGCTCGAACACCGCTTCGTTCTGCACTTTCTCGTCGTACACCAGCGCGTCGGGCAGGTAGCCAAACCGAACCCCGCGACTAAGCAGCCGCATCTCGATCTCTTTGTCGAACCCACCCACGGCCTGCACCGAGGGCATCAGTTCTTTCAGCAACCGATAGTCGAAGGCCATACCCGATCCAATCAGCGCGGCCGACAAACCAACGGCGCGATGCCCCTGCCGGAATATGTGGTTGTTGATTTCTTCGCTAATGGCATCCAGCACGGCCACGCTGGTATTGGTATTTTTAGCCACCCGGTGGCCCTGCACGACAGACCAGCCCTGGGCGAAGGCAGCATTGAGCTGAAGCAGAAAATCAGACGCCATCAGATTATCGGCATCCAGCACAACCCCCACGTCGTAGTGATCAGGGAGTTGCTGCAACGCTACATTCAGGGCTTTAGCCTTTGTCGACTGCGCAAACGACACCTCGACGACGTGTACCGGCAGACTGCGCAGGGCGTCTACCGTGCCGGGTTGCAACGAATCGGCAATGACGACGATATCGAATGCACCGGCGGGGTACGTCTGGGCCAGTCCCTGCCGGGCCGATTCCAGAATGACGCCGTCTTCGCGGTAGGCGGGAATCAGCACGGCCATTCGCCGGATCAGGTGGTCGCTGACGACCGGCGGCAGGGAACGCAGCCGACCGGCCACGGCGAAGAAGAAAAGATAGACCGTTACAAGGCCGGTATAAACAAGCAGGATGACGATAAGCAGATCGAGTATAACCATGACGGAGTAGGATTAAGCGGAATACGATGGACTAAGCGCGGGCTGTTTTTCGGGTACTGGCGGGGTGTCGAAGCGGTAGCAGGTGGAGAACAGGGCAATGCTGACGTACAGAATCGTGTTGGATGGCGACTGACCGAACACCTGATTGCCGTAACTGGCGGCTGCCACACCGACGAAGCCGCAGTACAGCCCGATCATGGTCGATTTGAGCGTCGGATCGCGGAGCCGGGCCACCTGAATAAAGCCGATGATGGCCATAAGGATCAGCGTAATCAGGTGTACACTCAACCCGACCACGCCCGACTCCACCCATATTTTCACGTACCAGCTGTCGAGTGCCGTTTCGGCCAGAAATGTACCGGGCGAAAACCGGCGCCCCCAGTCTCCCCCGGAGCCGATACCTCCGCCGAGCGGCCGGGTTTTGAGGTAAGCGCCCAGCTTCTGCTGATTTTCCAGCCGCACCTGTAGCGACGGGTCGTTGGGGTCGAGGGCCGACCGGATACGCTGTACCTGGTAATTACCCTGCCCGACGGTCGTGTATTTCAGCAGCCCGAACGCCCCACCGCCGATAACGATCCCGATGGTCAGAATAAGCACATTCTTCTTGAGAAACAGGTACATGATGATACCCACGGCCAGTACGAACAGGGGGCCCCGGCTACCGGCAATCGCGAAGCCCCAGAAGTAAAATACCGCCAGTCCGGCATATACAAGTTTCCGGATCATCTTCGGCTCTTCCAGCGCTTTGAGGATCGCAAACAGCGATACGTGGGCCATGGCCGCGCCGAACTGACCCGCATCGGAGTAGAACGAAAAGCTGCGGAGGTGCCCAAACAGCACGTGCGTCTTTTTGGCCCCGCTTTCAAGCCACATAATTTCGCCGTGGACCAGCCCGATGTACTGCTGCTTGAACCCCCACAGGGCCGCAACGATGGACCAGCCCAGCCATACCCGGACAAACCGGTCGATCTGCCGACGGTCATTAAGCAGGCGCAGCACGATAACGACCACCTGAATCCAGTACAGCGATACGCCCCGAACGGCGTAGAACCAGGCTTCTCGGCTCCGGGTTTCGGGGTTCAGCAGTTCGAGCAGTGTGTACAGAAACCAGGCCAGAACAAGGTAAAACACGGCAACGTTGACCGTACCGGGTGGTCGCTCATCGGCGTCGGCCCGATCAGTCGACAGCCACATGCCCAGCAGGGTCATCAGCAGCAGCCCATCGATCGCCAGGCCAAACGGAGCCTCCGTTTCGAGCAAACGACCCAGTCCATTGATGAAAAAGCTGCAATGAATATACGTCCACATCCCCACCACCGGCCTGACAATGCAAAGCAGCACGTAGGCCACAACCGGAGGCAGCACGATCAAAGCACCCGCCACCGGAACCCCGCCTTTCGTAATGGCAACGCCCAGCCCCACAGCCGCGCTGATGGCAACCAGTACGCCTACGGTGTTGATAAGCCAAGCCGACTGCGGCAGTGCTTTGATGGACCCGATCATACCGGCTGCATTTTTTTGGACAGATCCCGCACCTGTTTGATGCCCGCGACAATCGCCCCTTTCACCGACACGGGCGCGTGAACCTGAAGCAACCGGAAGCCGAGCATCAGCCCGACCAGAAACGTAGCGACCGACGCTACCGCCACGCCCAGCACCGACCTGAACAGCAGAATAGCCAGCAAATCACCCACCAGGTTGACGACCAGCATACAGATTACTTTCATCAGATTCTGATCGGGCCTGTCGACAATATCGAGGCCGATACCCGAGTAGCGTTCGAGCGGTAAAAACAGCGCGTAGAGCATAAAACAGCGCAGAATGGCCGCACTGTCGGGGTAGTTGTCTCCGCCCAGTAGCTGCACCAGTGGCCCGGCGGCCACGATACCACCCACGGCCAGCGGCAGCACCAGCAACCACAAACGACCGGCCTGCTGATTGAAATAAGCCGCCCAAGCCGTTACCGGTCGCTGGCCGTATTGCTTGGCCAGCAGCGGCATATCGGTGATAACGATGCTGCGAATCGGCATCTCGATCAGTTCGATCAGGCGCTGCGGCAACGTGTAGACGACTACGGCTTCCGGCCCGATCAGCGACCCGATCAACAACCGGTCGGAGCTGCGCAACAGGTTCGCGATCAGCAGTGTACCCATACTGTACCGGCCGAATTCCAGCAAAGCACGCCGTTCGCTGGACGTACCGCTCAGCCCCGTTCCCAACTGGGCCCAGCCGTTGCCGATCACGATGCCCCCAACCAGCACGTGCGCCAGTGTATAGGCCGTAAACAGATACGCACTGTCGAGCCGATGCAGCCAGTACCCCAGCCCGATACCAGCCAGAAAGAGCACCTGCACACCGATCCGAACGGCCTGCATGGCTTTGAAGCGGGCGCGGGCCTGAAGCAGCCACCCGCTCAGGTTGACCGGTAGCGACGCCAGCCCCAGCCCGGTTATCCAGCCCGCCATCAGCGGCCAGTCGTGGCCGTACCCCAGCCAGTGGCCGATCGTGGCCCCACCCAGCAGCAACAGGCTCAACCCGGCCAGCAGCCCAACCGACAGTTGCCAGGCGGCTCCCGACCAACGGCGTATTTGTTGTGGCTCCTGCTCGGCGGCCAGATTTCGAATCAGGGCGTTGAGTATCAGGCCCGATCGGAGCGTGTCGGTCAGGGCATAGACGGTCAAAAAGAGCAGCCATTTACCAAGTTCGTCGCGTGGGCACAGCCGGGCCAGCAGGGCCAGTGTGGCCAGCCCCAGCAACGCCGACAGGCCATTGCCCAGCAGCGAAACGAACGCGTTGGTGCGTATAAGCTGTCGACCAGCAGTTTGTAGCGTCTTCAGGGTCATGAAACGGGGGGCTGAGCCGGTTGGAGCGTCGGGGACTTCGGCGATCGTTTGCGCTTTTCTTTTTTGATCGGTCCGGTCAGGGGTTCCAGCAAATCGGGCTCGATCTGATCGACTACCATCATCACGTTGTGGCGGCTGGCCCGCTGATAGAACCGGACCAGCTCACTGTCGGTACGTGCCCAATGCCCGGTCGCATCGACGAGCAGCAGCGACAGACTGGCCTGTGCCACAAGGGCGGTGGGGATGGTCATTTTCCGAAGGGCGGGCAGTTCGAGAAAAACGTACGACAGGGCCGATTCGCCAAATCCGGCCGCACTGACCAGCTCACCCGGGCGACGCGTATCGGAAAAGCGCGGCCCAGGATAGTACGGTCGCACGCAATCGGGCTGGTCGGGCGCAGGCAGAAGCTCATTGGCGTCGCGCGGGTACAGATAGGCCACCGAATGGCCAGCCTGCGTCATCAGGTCGGCCAGATACGTACCCACCCGCAACGGATTGTCGTAGGGACGGGTAGTGAACAGGATAACCAAATGGTACTTGTTGACCGGGCGGACCGCGTCGAGCGGAACCGCCATCGTTTCAATCATCAGTACACTCCGCAACTGCTCCAGCATATCGTGCCGCAGATTCAGCAGTTCCCCGCTCGTCGTTTTCCTGGCGATCAGCGGAAACGCTGCCGCCAGCGGCAATCCAATCCGTTTTTCAGCCTGATCGGATGTGCGGATACTGCCGTTCATCAGTTCGCGGACCAGGAAAAAGGTGAACATGACTACGAAACCGGCCAGAAAGGCGGAGATAACCAGTACAGCGCGTTTGGATGGTTCGGGGGAAAGCGGAAATTCGGGCGGGTCGAGCACCGACAGCGGCCCGCTCATTTGCAGGTTTTTCTGCCGCAACCGGGCCAGATTCAGCCCGTGCAGCACCGACAGGTATTCCTTCTCCGCGACGCCAACCTCCCGTTCCATCCGGTTCAGGGTCGAACCCAGCGGGGCAAACTCCGTGTAGATCGCATCGTATTCGCGGAGCCGGGTCCGCATAACGGCGATACGCGCACCCGATTCCTCGTACTCGATCAGTTTATTCAGCCAGTCGTCGAGCAGGTTGCCCTGGGGCAGTCCTTCCTGCGAATTGTTCATGCTGTAGTACGTGTGGGCAACCTGCCGCAGCTCGTCCGACAGGCGGGTGAAGTTTGCCTGGAGCGGTTCAACCACCGACTGAGGCTGACCGGTTGCCATCGCATTGGCCAGTTGTAGCTGCGCTTTCCCCAACTCAGTGCGTCGGGCCAGGATGTCTTCGTTGGTCGTCACAACGGTCATTCGGTTGGAAAGCCGCTTTTCGATGGTGCTAATGGCCGCTTTAGCCGCCTTGAATCGCATCACTTCCCGGTTGTAATCGGTGGTCATGTCTTCCTTCGACTCGGCCACGAACTTCGACTGTTCGCCGTAATTGATGATTTTGTGGTCGACACCAAAGTCCCGGAGCGTATTCTCCGCCCCCTGTAAACTCCGGTACGACTGCCGTACCTGATTCTCGAAATAACGGACCACGTTGGTCGTTTCCGACGATTTCATCTGGGTATATCGCTCCCGAAACACATCGATCAGGTCGTGGAGTGTTTGCTGGCACACGGCCGGATCATCGGCTTTAAACGACAGTTCCAGCATGTCGCTGGTATTCTTGCGCGCCACCGTTAACCGCCCGACGATGCCTTCGATGGCATAATTCGATTTCGTATCGAACAGAATTTTCTTGAGCAGATTGTTTTCCGGCCGGTGGGCCAGTAACCTGAGCCGTTCGTAAGTCGCCCGTTCATTCCCGTTGATTACCAGTTGCTTCCGGTTTTTGGCGTCGATCAACTCGTTTAGTTTGGCCAGCCCTTTGGAGCCAAGCACGTAGGGGTCAGGCTTGGTCAGCAACAGATGGCGGGCCAGCAAGTGAAGGGCGACGTCTTCAATCGTTTCGCTGGACTTGATGGTGGTAATCAGGTTGTCGAACGCATTATTGATGGCGTAGTAATCGACGCGCGAATCTTCGCTGCTGGTGATCGAATAGCCCGATGCCAGCCCGGTGTAGATCGTTGCGTTGGTTACGTACTCCCGCTGCATATCCCGGGTCGAATACACGACCGTTCCGGCCGTTGCGATGGGAAACAGCAACAGCCAGAACCACTTTTTCCGAAATACACGACTGATTAGCAGTACTTTCATAATCGACTCAACGACCGGCCAGTAACGCAGCCAACGGCACACCCGTCAGGGCGACCATGTCGTACAGATAAGTTAAAAAATCACCCCGCTCCTTCTCGACGTTCGCCTGAGCGATGGCCATCACGTTGCTGATACTGGCAAACGCAACCGACGTAATCTTGCCCTGCTGCATCTCCACCTCAGCGATGCGGAAGGAAATCAGGGCCGACTGCGCATCCCGGATTCGGATACCCAGCAGCCGGTGGGAAGTCATGGTAGCCTGGTACGAGCGGTTCAGGTCACGCTGTAGCTCGACTTTACTCATCTCCCGACGGGCGTTGGCGGCTTTCAGCTCTGACTGCATCTGATTGATCCGAAACCGGCGCCCCACCACTTCCGACAGCGCCAGTTGAATATTCACGCCAAACCGATGCCCATTGGCCAGCTGGATAAAATCGCTGGAAACGGAGCCGGTATTGAGGTAAGCCTGGTTGCCGGATGCGTACGTAAAAAACGGACTTACGCCCTGTAGAATCAGCACTTTAGTGACCCGCAGGTTAGCGACCTTCCCCTCGACCATTGCGTCCTCGAACCGCACGGCCGGTGAATGTTCCAGCGCCAGTTGAAAGATCTGATCAAAGGGAAGCATCTGCTCCGCCAGCGATTTACTGACGTCGAGCAGGGCCGTGTCGGACGGAACTGGAATAGATGTTGAGACTGCCTTTCTGGCGGCTGACGCTGTAAGACGCTGCGCCCGCGCTGGACGCAGCACCGGGGTGATGGCGAGTAGACTTACGAGTAGAGGCCAATAGCGGGCAGAAAGACAAGGTTGCCAAATAGCCATACGAAATAGGGATCATGTTCGTAACATGCAATTTGTTTACCAATTTATCATTTGGCACACTTATAGTGTAAATTATGTTACTGTAACATTCCGTAAACTAGCTCATGGACTACGTACTTGTTGGTATCCAGCCCTGGCACTTACCACTAGGGGGCAATTGCAAGGATATTGCGCTGGAGCTGGCCAAAACACACCGGGTTCTGTATGTGAATCCACCCGTCGACTGGCTGACAGCAGTGCGGCATCGGTCCGGGACGGATGCACAAGCCGATACGATAACGGCTATCGGCGCGTCGTGTTGGGTACTGACACCAGACCAGTCGATTTGCCCGGTCAACTGGCTACCCGACGGGCTGCTGTACGATCGGCTCAATTACTGGAACAATCGTCGCTTTGCCCGGTGCATACAACAGGCTATCGATCAGTTGGGCTTCACGGCCATAACGCTCTTCAACGACAGCGATATGGTACGTAGCTACTACCTGCCCGACTTGCTGAAACCCGATCAGTTTATTTATTACACCCGCGATAATCTGCTGGCCGTTGGGTACTGGCAGCGGCATGGGCAGCGGCTGGAGCCCGCGCTGATGCGGAAAGCAACGTTCGTAGCCGCCAACTCCGCCTACCTGGCCCGCCTGGCCCGGAACTACAATCCGCGAACGGTAGACATTGGCCAGGGATGCGACCTGCAACAGTTCGACCCGGCCATGACCCCGGCGGAACCCACCGACCTCGCATCGATTCCCTACCCACGGATTGGCTACCTGGGGGCACTCAACGCGGCCCGGCTGACGATCGACTGGCTGTTACTGACAGCCCGCGCCCGGCCCGACTGGCAACTGGTCCTTATTGGCCCTGAAGACGAAACGTTTCGGCAAAGTGCACTGCACGAACTGCCCAACGTGCATTTTCTGGGGGCAAAACCAATGAATCAGCTACCGGCTTATCTGGCCCATATCGACGTCGCCATCAACCCGCAGCAACTCAATGAACTGACCATCGGCAATTATCCCCGAAAAGTCGATGAATACCTGGCGATGGGCAAACCCGTCGTCGCCCTGAAAACAGAAACCATGAGCCTGTTTGCCGATTATGTCCTGCTGGCGAGCAGCGGTACGGAATTTGTCGAACACATTCAGTCGGTACTCAGCGGGCAGTTACCGGCTTCACCCGGTAGCTGCATAGCGTTCGCCCGGCAGCATACCTGGTCCCGCTCGGTCGGGCTGCTGATGGAAGCTCAGCACGCCGTCAATCAATCAGTAGCCGTTAGCGACCTGCGCAATGAACCTGTCTGAGTATATCAAAAACAACACCCGGCTGAAACAGCTGGTCCACTATCTGCTCGTGCCACGTGGGCAGGCCCGCCCCCGACGATGGGTGAGCTGGCTGGTCAATCCCTGGGTTCATCAGCGGGGACGGGGTGCCCGCATTTGCCGCTCGGCCCGGATGGACGTGCTGCCGTTTCAACCGTTCCAGCTGGAAACGTACGCAACAATTGAAGATTACTGCGTGGTCAACAATGGCGTTGGCCCGGTCCGGGTTGGTGCTCACTCCCGCGTGGGTATCGGCAGTGTCGTGATTGGGCCGGTCGACATTGGTAATCAGGTAATTATCGCGCAGCACGTTGTCATATCCGGCCTGAACCACAGCTATCAGGACGTACGGTTACCCATCCGGCAGCAGCCTGTTACGAGTCAGCCCGTCATTATAGACGATGAATGCTGGATCGGGGCCAATGTGGTCATTACGGCGGGCGTGCGAATCGGCAAACACGCGGTTGTTGCCGCTGGCAGTGTCGTCACCAAAAACGTACCCGCCTATAGTGTCGTCGCTGGCAACCCGGCCCGGCTGCTCAAACGCTACGATGCACCCAGCCAGCAGTGGCTGCGTGTTGCTCCCGATACGATCAAACAATCCGCCCAACCGGTATAACCAGCCTGCCTATGAACCTTCTAACCATTCCCAACTGGATCAACGCGCACCTGTCACTCGCGCAATCCTCGACCCAGCCATCCGCCGACACGCTGGCCCAGCTGAAAACAAAGCTGAACCGTTTTGCCGTCGATGACCCGCAGGTGTCGATCGTTATCCCGGCCTACAACGAAGAAGCAAACATTCTCCAGACGCTTTCGTCGCTGGCCGATCAGGTAACCCAGTACCGTACTGAACTGATCGTTGCCAATAACAACTCGACGGATACCACCCAGTGGCTGCTCGATCAGTGCGGAGTGCGGTCCGTGTTCGTTACCAACCAGGGGATCAGCTATGCCCGGCAGGGCGGCCTCGACATGGCCCGTGGCACCTACATCGTCAGCGCTGATTCGGATAGCCTGTACCCACCCGGCTGGCTCGACGCACTTGTCAAGCCGTTGCATGATAAAGCAGTAGCGTGTTCATACGGTCGGTATTCGTTCATTCCGGGTCCGGGAAACAGCCGGTTTCAACTCGGCGTACACGAACTACTGTCCGAATCATTCAAACGAATAAAGCGTCGCAACCGGGAATTCGTTGATGTGATGGGCTTCAACTTTGCCTTCCGGCGCGCCGATGGGCAGGCCGTAGGTGGGTTCAGGCACGACCTGGATCGTCAGCGCACGGGCCGGTCGGAAGATGGCTGGATGGCCTACTGCCTGGTTGAGAGGGGGGCACTACGGCAGGTCAGTTCGACTAACGCACGCGCCTGGACCAGCGACCGGCGGCTGATGGAATCGGGCAGTATAGGCAAAGCGTTTGTCCGGCGCGCCGGTAAAGAACTAAAACGGCTGCACCTCTATCTAAATCCCGTATCGCCAGCTACCGGAACCCGCTAACGAAGCGGTCGGCCCCGGCGCCGACTACCGACCAACCCTTATCCGCTTACCAGATACTTTATGCGATGGATCGCTGTTTTGCTGACAGCCAGCCTGTTAGTGATGTGCCGAACGATCAGTGACTCCGCGCTGCTGCCAGACCCGGTCGGCTCACCACCCCGCTTCCTCATAACGAAACCCGGCATTTACGATGGCAAAGCGATGGGAGTTTTACCCGGCGACACCGTGGCGATACAAGGGGGCGAGTACACCTATCTTCGGTTCAGAAACTTTGTGGGCAGCCCCACCCAGCCCATCGTATTGACCAATTATCGCGGTCAGGTGCATGTTTATTCAACGGTAGCACAGCTTAGCAACGTTACGGTCGCGTCGTCGCGCTATGTCGTGCTGAATGGGCAGGGCGATCCCCGTGTCGACTTCGGTTTCCGCATTGGCGCGCCGGCCGTTGGTGTCAGCGCACTGGCCGTTGGCGGCAAGAGTTCCGACGTCGATATGCACCATATCGAGGTCGACACGGCTGGTTTTGCGGGCATCATGGCCAAAACCGACCCAGCCGCCAATGACTCCAGCACATGGCGGGGTAACTTCGTGATGTACAACGTGTCGATCCACCACAATTACGTGCACAACACGCGGGGTGAGGGATTATACATTGGTAATTCGTTCTGGAACGAGGGCATCGCCAGTCAGAAAATCACCCTGTTTCCCCACGAAATCGTGGGGTTGAGCATCCACCACAATCGAACCGAGCGAACCGGGTGCGAGGGTATTCAATATGCCTGCGCGGCCAATAGTCAGGTTTTTCACAATCAGATCAGCCAGACGGGTCTGTCGCCGTTTGCAGAGTATCAGGACAATGGCGTGCAGATCGGGGGGGGCGTTTCAGGGCTGTTTGCCGACAACGAGATTGCTGACGCGCCGGGCGTGGGCCTGATTATCGTTGGGCACAGGGGCCCGCTGACCATCCGGAACAACCTCATACGCAAGGTCGGCAGATGCGGAGTTTTTGTGGATGTCCGGCCCGGTTCTGTACCCGGAGCAACGCTTGTGTTCAGCAACTGTACGGTCGATACTGGCTCAAAAACAGCCTTCCGATTGTATAATCGCAGCCAGCGTAATGAGGTAACGCGCTGTGCCATCCTGAGCAAAATACCGTTTGACATTACGGATGGTGTAGCACCGGCCATAGACGATACCAATTTTTTGGGGACGGGTAGCGTACCGGCCGGTATTGGCTACACCAAACCGGATTAGCGCAATGCATCAGCGGTCGATAGCCAGCTAATTGACCAGACAGCCAACGGATTTTATCGGCCTCAGCACAACCACAATGGCCGCTTTCAGGTAAAATCTGTTGGGTGCGTAAGAATTTGATTGACAATAAAATGGCCCGCAAAGGCTAATTTTTGCGGGCCATTTTTCTACGTTAATCCTCTACCGCACCAGAAACCCGGGCTGGGTTACTAGCCAACTGTGATCGTCTGCGCCGGCTTGTTGGTTTCCGGGTTCTTGGGCAGCGTTACCGCCAGTACACCATCGGCGTACGTAGCCGCAATCTGGTCGATCAATACTTTACCATTCAGCTGAAACTGCCGCTCAAAACCGCGTGGACTGAACTCCTGGTACGTGTAACCACTGGTTGACGAGGTCTGATTTTCCTGTTCATCGCCCGGATAAGCGATCGTAAGTACATCGTTTTTCACCGCGAGCGTCACCTTCGACTTAGTAAGCCCGGCGGCATACAGCGAAATGGTAAAAGCGGCATCTGTTTCTTCGATATTAATCGGTGGCTGACCAGACGCGGCCATGCGACCACCCCAGAATTTGCCAAACTTACCCCGGCCCCACTGACCGCCAAACCGCCCGCGACCCATCTGACCGCAACCGCCTTTGAACTCCGATTGAAATTCGTGTTTATTATACATGACTGTGTTGTTCTGTTTTGTGTTTACCTGTTTTTAAAAACTGTTTATCAGCAGCTTACCCGATCGAGATAACCCGATCATACCCCATCTGCCGCACCGGTGTACGATACGCCGGACTATCGATAGCGATGGGTTGATTCATTTGCCAGTTCCCGCGCTCGACCCGGCCAAACACCTGACTCGCCAGCCGGAAACCGACAACCCGTACGAGCAGGCCCACCGCGACGGCGATAATGAGCAGTTTCAGCAATACCGTTATCAGGAACAGGGCTAGTCCGGCTACCAACGCCAGAGCTGCTATTCGCCAAATTTTCATGATTCGTCTGTTTTATGGTTCAACAGCGGCCGACAAACCAACTCGTCAGTATCAGGTGCGCACCTATATGTCTGCCGCTTTACAACATAGTCGCGGCACGGTGGTCGAATATTTTATCTGCTCTGAAAGTTTTTTTCTAGACACGGAGCCACGGAGGTTTTCACGGAGAAAACAAAGGAAGTACCCCTTTGCTATCGCGGTGAAACCTCCGTGGCTCCCTGTAGCTGTTACTGTTTGTGTTAACCGCTGAGTCTTTGTACGGAAAAGAGCGGGGCCGACGCAGCGACTAATTCGCCGTTTCTTTAAAACCTTGCAGTCAATAGTCGCACAAACTGAGCGTGGCTGTGAAACAGCACTTCGACCAGTGTCTTACGTCCATTCCGAGGAACAAACCTTCAGCCTTCACGTATGCCTGCGTTGAGCAATAAGGACTTACTGGTACGGGCATGTAGTACAAGGCAGACTGCACGTCTGCACAGACGCGCACAACAACCGGCCAGTATACGCTCTTACTTTGGTTGCTGTAAAGTGGTCAGTAGTTCCTCCAGGTTTTTCAGATTCATGGCCGTTCCTTCCTGGAAGCCCATCGCCAGCATCTGCTCTAAGCGGGCCAGCGATTCATTATAAATACGAATGACCACCGTTGTCTTCCCGTTTTGTTCGCTGAACACTAAATCCCATTCAGAACCGGGCAATTCCGGGTTTTCATCTTTATCGGCAAACGCATTCAGTAATTTGAAATTGGTTTTAGGACTGATGTATGTATAGCGTTGGAGGGACCAGTGCTCGTCGCCTTCCGGACTTACCATCGCATAAAACCGGCGGCCGCCAACCTCGAAATTCATGACTTTTGTTTTCGAGGTCCAGGGTTTGGGGGCCCACCATTGATCCAGCAGTTCGGGCCTGGTGTAGGCATCCCAAACCAATGAAAGGTCGGCATCAAATTCTCGGGAGAAAGTGACGGTTTTTGTGGTTTTGTTGACAGTGAAATCGTTCATTATCAGCTTTTTTTGAGGGTTGCTAATACATTGTCAAGTTGATTGAAACGGGTTTCCCAACTTGTTCTGAATTGATCCAGCCACTCATCGACCTCTCTTATTTTTTCCACTTCGAGGGAGTAATAGATCTCCCGGCCTTGCTGTTGCTGTTTGAGTAGCTGACATTCGGTGAGTATGCGCAGGTGTTTGGAAACCGCTTGTCGACTGGTGTTAAAGTGGTCAGCAATGGCGTTGGGTGTCATAGCCTGTAAGGCAATCAGGGCAATGATTGCCCGCCTGGTGGGGTCGGCGATTGCCTGAAAAATATCTCGTCTCATGGGGGTTACAACGCACTATAGGAAACCGAATGGTTGCAAATATACGCGCAACCATTCGGTTTCCCAAATTTATAGCTTATAAAAAATCAGTTGGTCTTTTGGGCTTAACTGGCCACCACGAAGCTACCATGGTCTCTCTCCTTTTATCCTGATTTGAGAGCGATAAGCACTGATATTCCTCTACTCGTCTTACCAAAACCGGCTTAACAGGCAGCCTCATATGTCGCTTCTTTCTGAGACACAGGATCTTTCTTAACTAGGCAGCGGGATGGTATTGGTAAAGTACAGGGTCTCTGCGTTGACGGCTACCCGGAGTCGGTGCGCTGCTCGTCATCGTGCCACAGCCGGCGCTCAATGGGATTGGCTAATGCCCTTTAATCTTACCACTCGCTATTGGGATGAAGACACAACGACCAATAGCCGACAATCTGCTCTAGCTGTCGTTTGGTCTCTTCATACCCAGTGGCTTTTTTGAAAAACCCCTGGATCGTTACCTGATAGGCTTCCTGGATTAGATCCGGTGAAGCATCCGTCGTTAAGAAAATGAAGGGGATTATTTTCTTTTTCAACTGGGCATCCTGCTCAACATGTCGCCGTAGTTCCATCCCATTCATCAAGGGCATGTTGATATCACAGATAATCAGAAACGGCTGCTCTTCCGTTTCTTGCATATATTTTAAGACGAGCTGCCCATTATCAAAGAAGCGAATGGTATTTGGCACATTCAGTTCGCGAAGGACCTTTTGAAAGATATATTGATCATCGGCATCATCCTCAATGATGATGATTGGTCCAGTAAGCATCGTTTTTTACAGTCAGTTGAGTAAAGCTAGTCTAAAACGTGCCCATTTCCCGGTTTGTCAGCTAGTGGGAAAGTAAACATGAAAAGTAGCGCCTTCCCCTGGCCTGCTGCTGGCGGTAATGGCGCCACCGTGATTGATGACTATTTTTTCCACGATGGATAAACCGATCCCTGTACCAGCAAACTCCATCTTGCCATGCAGCCGCTGGAATACCTGAAAGATTCGGTCCAGATACCGCTCATCAAAGCCAATGCCGTTATCAGCGACAGCCACGTAATGATACTGAGTTGTGAACCGACCCGGTTTCACGGAAAGCGGTAAATCAGTGGCATCAACCAACTTATATCGAATGGCAATCTGGGGAATGCTAGGCCTTCCGGATAAGTCTACCCGACTAAATTTCAGGGCGTTACTGAGCAAATTCTGGAACAGTTGACTTAATTGAGACGGATCACCCTTTATCTGTGGCAATGGATCAACCTCAATCTGAGCATTCGTCTCCGCAATCACGAGTTCCAGGACCGTCAAGACACGATCGAGTACGTCACTGAGTGACAAAGCTTTACTTTCATCGCGCCGGGTAGCGATGCGGGAAAAGTTCAACAGGTCTTTGATGAGCATCGACATGCGGCTGGCAGCCGCCTGCATGCGTTGGAGATAATCCAATTGCTCACCGGTCGAGTCAGCATACTGTCGTTCTAACAGATCCCCGAACTGCTGAATTTTACGCAGCGGTTCCTGTAAGTCGTGGCTAGCTACATAAGCGAATTTTTGCAGGTTTTCATTCGAGCGGACCAGTAAGGCAGTGGATTCAGTCAACGCGTCGTTGGTGGTGCCCAGTCTGTCATTGGTGGCCCTTAACTCTTCATTGATGGCGGCCAGTTCTTCCGTCCGTGTCTGTACTTCATTCTCCAGCGCCAATTGTAGCTGCTGCTGGATCGTCACATCCTGAGCCGTACCGGATATAGAAAGCGGACTGCCATCCGTATCAAACAAGGTCTGGCCACTGGCATGGATAATCCGATTCTGTCCCGTGATCGCGTTGGTAATCGTATACACCTCGTCAAACAGGCCAGAGCTGCCTTTTTCCAACGCCTTCTCCATAGCCAGTCGAATTTGTGCCTGGTCTCTGGGATGGATACGGAGAGAGACGTCGGCTCTCGATAGGGCATCTTCTACGCCCAGCCAGCTTTGCAACCGTTCAGAATAGGTAGTTATCCCGGTTACCGTATCAATATGCCAGGTGCCCAACTCCGCCAGTTCAACAGCTGCCTGTAATGACGCTTCACTTTCCTCGATTTTTTGCCGGGCTTTCACCTGCTGGGTAACATCAACAGCCACGATAAGGGCACCAGAGATGCGATTGTCGGCCTCACGCTGGGGCTGATAGGTCAGATCGACATAAATGGTTTCCAGTTGATTATTACGGACAATGTTAATGGCTACTTCATTGGCAATAAAGGGCTTACCCGTATCGATTACCGCCTGTAATGACTGATCAAAACCTTGCCCGGCTAGTTCAGGCAAGGCCGCTAACAGTGGCTTACCCACAATTTCGTCAGGCGTACGCCCCACCAAATGCCCATAGAATGGGTTTGCCATCCGAAACGTGAGCTGTTCACGATTGATAATCGCGATGCCCACGGGCGATTCATTGAACGAAGCCAGCAATTTTTGCTGATTTTGTTCCAGTTGCTGTCGTGCCCGAACGCCCTGGGTGGTTTCCAGGCAGGTAGCGAGAATACCCTCGATACGACCGTCTTCGGTCATTATTGGGCTGTAGCAGAATGTCCAGAATACCTCCTCTGTGTTTCCCTGGCGGTAAAATAGCATCGGCACGTCCTGAAAGGTCACCGGCGCACCGCTTTGTAAGACACCTTCCAACAATGGGCCAACAACAGGCCAGGCCTGTGTCCATATCTGGGCCGAAGGTTTGCCTATAGCCGGATGCTGGGTAGCGGGATCCAGACTGGGGATGACGTAATCATTGTAAAGACAGATTAAATCTGGCCCCCAGAGGACTAACATCGGCAGACCCGTATTCAGCATATTGCTGACCGATGTGCGTAAACTGGACGGCCATTGATCGGGTGATCCCAGGGGAGATGAAGCCCAATCGTATGCACGGATAAGTGCTCCCATTTGGCCACCATTCTGTAAAAAAGGATATGGGCCGAAGCTGGCTGTTGGTGTCAAAATCAAGTAGATATGGGTAAACCCCAGGCTCTCAACGTATGGTAAGGATGTAGGGGTTTTTGAGCCTGATTATTGCACCGCAAGTTATCAAACTACTTCGACTAAATTAGCTCGGGATAGTTATGACTTCCACTGACAGTATACCCAGCTTGTAAAACGCCCTTTCACGCGACGATCGTTGACTGTCTACTGGTTGTGCTGACTCAGGTCATGGCCAATCTCAGAGCGCCATCTCATAAGTCAAAGTCTGATTTTGAGTGATACGGCTGAATTGGCGAGACTGTCATTTCTCGAATGACGACTTATCCACCCGGCGACCACCGTGGCGCGTTCCGATCCCTTGCCACAAAACCACCCAATGCTATACGTCTACCGAGAATAAAGGCGTTTCGCTGAGTCGGGATGCGACGGTCAGGCGGGTGCTACCCATGTGCGGGCGAAACAGATCGTGCGCCACTTGCGGAGAGTTGTTTTGTGCCGACAAGTGCGCCAGTACCAGGTGGGTCAGGTCGCGGGAGCGATGCGTCAGAAACAGGTCGAGTGCCTGCTGATTCGACAGGTGACCATGCCCCCCCCGGATGCGCTGTTTCAGGTAGTGCGGATACGACCCGTATTCCAGCATCTGCTCGTCGTAATTGGCTTCCAGAAAAGCCGCCTGACACTGGCTGAAGTGGTGAATCAGTCGTTCGCAGGGCGTACCAATGTCGGTGAACACGCCGACGTTAACACGGCCCTGACTGACCACGAAACTCAGCGGATCGACGGCGTCGTGGTATTTGGCAAATGCACGTACCTGCAAGTCCCCGACCTGAATCAGCGCATCATCGGCAAGCGATTGTACCGCCAGCTTCTGATCCAGCCCCGACAGTTGCCGACTCGTTTTGGGTGTGACGTAAACAGGCCAGCCGTATTTTTTGGCCAGCCGGGGCACCCCCCGTATATGATCGGTATGCTCGTGCGACACGAAAATGGCCTGCACCCGGCGCGGGTCCAGCCCCAGCCGCTGCATGCGAAGCTCGGTTTGCGAGCAGGACAGGCCCGCATCAATCAGTACGGCCTGTTCGTCGTTTCCGACGTAATAACAATTGGCATTACTCCCCGAATTCAGGGCGGCAAACACTAACGACATACGTAAAATTAGCCAAAGGCCGAATCAGCTTCTACCCTAAGACAACATTCAGAATCGGATTGAGTGCCATACCGATTCGTTTTTCTGCCATTCCGACCAATGCGGCCTCATTACGCGCAACCTTACTTCAGCAAACGGGTATCACCTCTTATCATTATTCTACCGATTCAGCTCGCAAAAGCACGTATTTTTGTCAATTCTTCATCCTGACACGGCTTTGTTTGTGACTAACCCCTTTCGCCCCACTCGCCTACTAACTGCCGCGCTGTTGCTTGCCGCACTGACAATGCAGGCGCAGGTACCCGGCCGACAACCCCACTGGACACCTGACGGCAACACATTGCTGACCGCCGAACCCGGCATGATCTCGCGCAACGATATGCGTACGGGCCAGAAAACACCCTTTCTAAGCAGCAGTCAGCTGAAGCAGCCCGGCACCGACCAGCCGCTGCAAATCACTGACTTCGCGCTGTCGGCGGATACCAATACGGTGCTGATTTACACGAATACGGCCCGCGTCTGGCGTTACAACACGCGGGGCGACTACTACCTGCTCAATCGTAAAACCGGGCAGCTGCGGCAGATTGGGAAAGACCGGCCCACTCAGTCGCTGATGTTTGCGAAACTATCACCCGATGGTAAACTGGCGGCCTACGTCAGTGCGCATAATCTGTACGTAGAAGACGTAGCCACTGGTCGCGTAACGCCCCTGACGACCGACGGCACCGACCGGCTCATCAATGGTACGTTCGACTGGGTGTACGAAGAAGAGTTCGGTTGCCGCGACGGCTTCCGGTGGAGCCCCGACAGCAAACAGATTGCGTACTGGCAGGTCGACGCCAGCAAAATTCGGGATTACCTGATGCTCAACACCACCGATTCGGCGTACTCGCACGTCGTACCGGTCGAGTACCCTAAAGTGGGGCAGGACCCCTCCCCGACCCGCGCGGGTGTCGTTTCGGTAACGGGCGGCCCGACACGCTGGCTCGCGATCCCCGGCGACTCGCGTCAGCACTATCTGACCCGGATGGAGTGGTTTCCGACCGGTAATACGGTTATTCTGGAGCAACTGAACCGCAAACAAAATCAAAGCAAGGTATTCGTCTGCAATCCCGGCACCGGGGCAGCCAATGTGATTCACACCGAAACAAACACGACCTGGATCGACTCGAAAGCGCGCTGGAACGAGGGCGACCCGAGCGGCTGGGAGTGGATCGACGGTGGCAGGGCTTTTCTGTGGGTGTCGGAGAAAGACGGCTGGCGGCATATCTACCGCATCAGTGCCGACGGCAAGCAGGAAACCCTGCTCACGCCCGGCAACTACGACATTGCGTCGCTCGAACTGGTCGACGAAGCGGGGAAGCAGGTGTATTTCGTGGCGTCGCCCGATCAGCCGACGCAGCGGTATCTGTACCGCACAGCGCTCGATGGCAAGGGCAGGGCAACCCGCGTAACGCCCGCCGGTATGGCTGGTACGCATACGTACACGCTATCGCCCGGCGGCAAACTGGCACTCCACGGGTTCAGCAATTACCAGACGCCCCCCGCCCGTGAATGGATCAATTTGCCCGCGCACACGCCCGTCAACGCGCAGGGCAGCATCGCGGCCAATAGCAAACCGATCAGCAAGTCGAACGTGCGGTTTTTTCAACTTACCACCGCCGATAACGTGACGCTCGATGGCTGGATGGCCCGCCCCGCCGATTTCGATAGTACCAAAAAGTATCCGGTCGTTTTTTACGTCTACGGCGAACCAGCGGGCAGCACCGTCGATGATGGTTTTTCGGTTGGCAACAACCGGCTCTACAACGGCGATATGGCGAAAGACGGCTACGTGTACGTCGCGCTCGATAACCGGGGAACGCCCAACCTGAAAGGAGCGGCCTGGCGCAAGTCAATCTACCGGCAGATCGGTCGGCTCAACATCCGCGATCAGGCGATGGGGGCGCGTAAGCTATTGAGTCAGCACCCGTATCTGGATAGCAGCCGGGTAGCGGTCTGGGGCTGGAGCGGTGGCGGCTCTACGACGCTGCACCTGCTGTTTCAGTACCCGGAGATTTACAAAACCGGTATTTCCATTGCCGCCGTGGGTAATCAGCTGTTCTACGACAATATCTATCAGGAGCGGTATATGGGTCTGCCACAGGAAAACATGGACGATTTCGTAGCCGGTTCGCCCATCACCTACGCCAAAAACCTGCGTGGCAACCTGCTGTACATTCACGGTACGGGCGACGATAATGTACACTACGACAATGCCGAGGTGCTGATTAATGAACTGATAAAACACAACAAGCAGTTTCAAATGATGCCCTATCCCAACCGGTCGCACGGCATTTCGGAAGGTCCCGGCACCAATCAGCACCTGCGGACACTGTACACCAACTACCTGAAGCAGCACTGCCCACCCGGCGCCCGCTGATTTTCTGATTGTCTGAGACAGCATCCCTGCTGTCGTAGCCGAAGGCTAGTGCTCTCCAGCTTGTTAGCCTCCGGCTACGACAGCAAGGATGCTGTCTCAGACAAAACTTACCACCTAGCTTCCCTCGTACACTCCCCATGAAATCGCTCTTTATTTCATTCGTTGCCGTGCTGCTGGCCGTTACCCATGTGCAGGCGCAGCGGTACGAATTTACCCACGACGATACGCTGCGCGGTTCCATTACGCCCGAGCGGGCCTGGTGGGATTTGACATTTTACCACCTCAGCGTCCGCATCGACCCGGCCGACAGTACGTTGACAGGCTCGAATGAGATTCGGTATAAAGTGCTGAAACCCATGCAGCGGATGCAGATCGATCTGCAACGCCCCATGCGGATGGTCAGCGTCGAGCAGGATGGCAAATCGCTCCCGTTTCGGCAGGACGGTAACGCGTATTTCATCACACTGACAAAACCGCAGCAGGTCGGACAGCAGGAACGTATAGTCGTGCGGTATGCAGGTAAACCGCACGTCGCCAAACTACCCCCCTGGGACGGGGGCTTTGTCTGGTCGCGGGATAAAAAGGGCGGCTGGTTCATCGCAACGGCCAATCAGGGGCTGGGTGCCAGTTCGTGGTGGCCCTGCAAAGACCACCTCTACGACGAGCCCGACTCGATGAACATCAGCGTAACCGTACCTGAAGACCTGATGGACGTGTCGAACGGGCGATTGCGCCAGGTAACGACCAACAGCGACCACACCCGCACCTTCGACTGGTACGTTAAAAATCCGATCAACAATTACGGCGTCAATCTCAACATTGCGCATTACGATCATTGGTCGGAAGTATACGATGGCGAAAAAGGCCCGCTCACCGTCGACTATTACGCACTGCCCACTCACGGCGATTCGGCCCGGAAACAGTTTCGGGAAGTACCCCGTATGCTGAAAGCGTTTGAGCACTGGTTTGGCCCGTATCCGTTCTACGAAGACGGCTATAAACTGGTCGAAGCGCCCTATCTGGGGATGGAACACCAAAGCTCCGTCACCTACGGCAACGGGTTTCGAAACGGCTACAAAGGCCGCGACCTGTCTCAAACGGGCTTGGGCCTGCTCTGGGATTTCATCATCGTTCACGAGTCGGGGCACGAGTGGTTTGCCAACAACATCACTTACCGCGACGTGGCCGATATGTGGATTCACGAAAGCTTTACCAACTACTCGGAGAGCCTGTTTACGGAATACTACTTCGGCAAAGCGGCCGGTGCCCAGTACGTAGTCGGCTGCCGCGCCCTTATCCGCAACGACCGGCCCATCATCGGCACCTACAACGTCAATCGGTCGGGATCGAGCGATATGTATTACAAAGGCGGCAATATGCTCCACACGATCCGGCAGCTGGTAGGCAATGACGAGAAGTGGCGGCAGCTCCTGCGGGGGATGAATAAAACGTTCTACCACCAGACCGTGACAGCCGCGCAGATCGAAAACTACATGATAAAGGAATCAGGCATCAACCTGAAACCGGTTTTCGATCAGTACCTGCGTACCACGAAAATTCCGGTGCTGGAGTATCGAACCACCGCTACCGGTATTCAGTATCGCTGGACCAATACCGTACCCAACTTTGCGATGCCGGTTCGTATCTGCGTGAATGAAAACGGTCCGTATCAGACGTTGAAGCCCACCGCACAGTGGCAGCAACTAGCTCTGCCTAACGTCAAAACGCTCACCGTCGACGCCAACTATTACGTGCTGTGTAAGCCACTGTAGCCCGTTTGTAGCCCAGACCTCCCGGTCTGGACTACAAACAACTTCGCAACACTACGGCGGCACAGCAGTTATAGACTCACCAACGTACATTCGACTCTATAGCCATGCGCCTGCTGCTTGTTTCCGTTCTTTTGTGTGCTGCTCTGTCGGCTTATGGCCAACGAACCGACTCAGCGGCCCGCCAATTGCCACCCAGCTCAAACCGGCAACCGGTTATTCCGCCGGGTATCGATTCACCGATGTCGGCACCCGGCACGCTGATGCAATCGACACCCAACCCCAGTGCAGACGCTGAGCCACTCAATAAGAATGGGCAGCGCAAACGGACGGCTCCGCCCTCCAGCCCACGCTCCTTCGGGGTGTCGATTCCCTTTGGCAAGTCGAAGCGGGACACAACACGGCACTAAGTTGCGGTAGATTAAACGACATTGTGGGTTTTGCTGACAGGCTGCGCATTGAACACCACGTTCAGCCTGTCAGCAAAACCGTTTCTGTTATGTCGATAACTGCTTTCCGTATGAAACTCCGGCCGGGCTGTCAGGCGGAGTATCAACGCCGTCACGCCGACATATGGCCTGAACTGCTGGTACTTCTGCGCGAAAGCGGTATCAGCGAGTACCGCATTTTTCTGGATGAAGCGACCGACATGCTGTTTGCGATTCAAACCGTTTCGGGTGAATCGTCACAGGCACTGGGGCAGACCGAGATTGTCAAACGCTGGTGGGCGTATATGGCCGATCTAATGGATGTCAACGCGGATAACTCTCCCGTCAGCGAGCCACTGCGCGAGGTGTTTTACATGGCCTGATCTGCTTTTTGCCGAAAGCACTTTTTCTTTCCACAGGTCAATCTTATCTTCGGATTTTTACACGTATGTCAGCAAATCCGATGGTCACGACCAAACTGATTCCCCGCACACCCGACGCTGTCGAACCACCGCTGCTGGTAAAAACCATGCTGGCTCAGTCACTTCGCTATGAGCCACAGCGTGAAATAATCTACCGCGACCTGTTCCGAATGGACTACGTCGAGTTTAACAAACGGGTCCGGCGACTGGCTAACGTACTAACAAAGCTAGGGATAACACCGGGTGATACCGTCGCTGTACTCGACTGGGACAGCCATCGATATCTGGAATGTTTTTTCGGCGTAACGAGCATGGGTGCTGTGCTGCATACGGTCAACGTTCGGCTGTCGCCTGCGCAGATTCTCTACACCATGAATCACGCGCAGGATAAAATCGTCCTGATTCACGAAGATTTTCTGCCCATTCTATCGGCGATCAACGATCAACTGACAACGGTTTCGACGTATGTCATTCTGTCCGATAAGGTGTATACTGATCTGAACGCTGTAGGGCAGGTACCGGCCGGGTTCAGCTGCGAGTACGAAGCCGCGCTGCGCAACGAATCCGACGAGTACGACTTCCCGGACTTTGACGAAAATACCTGGGCCACGACGTTTTACACGACGGGCACAACCGGTAACCCGAAGGGCGTATACTTTTCGCACCGGCAGTTGTTCATGCACACGATGGGACTCAGCACGTTCGTCTGTGGGTATCAGGCCGTTCCCTTTTCCTCTACCGCCGACGTGTACATGCCCATTACGCCCATGTTTCACGTCCATGCGTGGGGCTTCCCGTTTCTGGCAACCATGCTGTCGGCCAGGCAGGTATACCCCGGCCGGTACGAGCCCGAGATTTTACTGAAACTGCTCCTGACGGAAGGTGTGACCTTCTCCCACTGTGTACCAACTATTCTGACGATGCTGGTCAACAGTCCCGTTGCCAAACAGGTCGACCTGTCGCGCTGGAAGGTAATTATCGGTGGGTCGGCACTCACGAAAGGACTGGCAAAGGCCGCGCTTGATCTTGGTATTCAGGTATATCAGGGTTACGGTATGTCGGAAACGGCACCGATTATGGCGCTGACCCAGCTCAACGACACGGAACGGACACTACCCATCGATGAGCAGGTTGATTACCGCACCCGGGCGGGTCGCATTGCCCCGTTCGTAGACATACGACTGATGGATGACAACGGCAACTTCGTACCACACGACGGGCAGGCGCTCGGGGAGGTAGTGGCGCGGGGCTATTGGATGACGCAGGGCTATTACGATGATGCCGAGCGCAGCACTGATCTCTGGAAAGGCGGATGGCTGCACACCGGCGACGTGGGTAGTATAACCCCAGACAACTGGTTACTGATTGCCGATCGGACGAAAGACGTTATCAAGACCGGGGGCGAGTGGGTATCGTCGCTCGACATCGAAAACCTGCTGTCGCAGATCGACGGCGTTGCTGAAACAGCCGTAATAGGCTTACCTGATGAGCGGTGGGGTGAACGCCCGCACGCCCTGATCGTACAGAAACCCGGCTTCGACCTGACCGCCGACGGTATCCGCCAGATCCTGCGCGACCGCATTGAAACGGAACAGCACAACAAATGGTATCTGCCCGATCGCATCCTGTTTGTGACGGAAATACCGAAGACCAGCGTTGGTAAAATCGATAAGAAACGCATTCGCGCCGACCTGAAAGACCAGCTTCTCAATACCTGACTCCTGCTATGACCCGCATCGGACTACTTTCCGACACACACTCCTATCTGGACGACCAGATTTTTCAGTATTTCGATGAGTGCGACGAAATCTGGCATGCGGGCGACGTGGGCGATCTGGATGTGATAACGAAGTTGCAGGCATTCAAACCTGTTCGGGCGGTTTGTGGAAACATCGACCACGAGGAAGATCCGCTTCCGGCACACGTACGTTTCACACTGGAAGGTCTCGACATCTGGATCACACACATTGCCGGGACTCCCCCACGCTATAACCCGATTGTCCGGCCCAATCTAAAGCTGAATCCCCCGAATATTCTGGTCTGTGGTCACTCGCACATCCTGAAGGTTGTCCGTGACCCAACCATGGACAATATGCTGTTCGTCAATCCCGGTGCAGCCGGTAAAACAGGTTTTCACATCGTCCGAACGGCGGTTCGCTTCACGCTGAATGACCGAAAAACGCAGGATATGCAGGTGATCGAGTTGGGCAAACGATAAGAAAATAAACGGCTTGAAACGATAAATGCCCCCTCCACAAGCGTAGAGGGGGCATTTATCTATGGTTTCAGGACGATTAGATCGGCAGCGTCGTTTCCTGCGGTTCGGTTTCTTCGGGTTTGGCTTCACGGCCAATTTCCTCTTTCACCTCTTCGGCAACACCCCGATTCTTGTACGCCTGATAGACGGTTTCACGCTCAAACGGCCGTTTTCCGATCAGTCGAACCAGATCGTTCTGGTACAAGATCTCTTTAGACAGCAGTTCTTTCGCGATGATTTCCAGAGCCTCCCGATGTTCGGTCAGCAACCCTTTCGTCCGCTCGTAAGCGATTTCAACAATCTTGCGAACTTCTTCGTCGATATGCTTCGCCGTTTCTTCCGAGTAAGGCTTGTTGAACGCGTAATCCGATTGCTTCGAGTCGTAAAATGACACGTTACCAATCTTATCGTTCATACCGTACATGGTTACCATGCTGTAGGCCAGCTTCGTGATGCGCTCCAGATCGCTCAGCGCACCGGTCGATACTTTGCCGAAGATTATGTCTTCAGCGGCCCGGCCACCCAGTGCCATGCACATCTCGTCCATGAGCTGCTCCGTGCGGTACAGATACTGTTCACGGGGCAGATATTGTGCGTAGCCCAGTGCAGCAACACCGCGTGGCACAATCGTTACTTTGACAAGCGGATCGGCAAACTCAAGGAACCAGCCCGTCACCGCGTGGCCCGCTTCGTGGTAAGCGACGATTTCCTTCTCCTCAGGCGAAATAATTTTGTTTTTCTTTTCCAGGCCACCGATAACCCGGTCCATCGCATCCTGGAAATCTTTCATGTCGACGGCGTCTTTGTCGCTTCGAGCGGCAATCAGCGCGGCTTCATTACAGACGTTGGCGATCTCAGCACCCGCAAAACCAGGCGTTTGTGCAGCCAGTTCTTTCGGATCGACATCAGCAGCCAGGGTGATCGGCTTCAGGTGTACCCGGAAAATAGCCTCCCGACCAATGATGTCCGGCTTATCGATACTGATCTGACGGTCGAAACGGCCGGGCCGTTGCAGGGCTGGGTCGAGTACGTCAGGGCGGTTCGTTGCGGCCAGAATAATGATACCAGAATCGGTAGCAAAACCGTCCATTTCAACCAGCAGCGAGTTCAGCGTATTTTCCCGCTCATCGTTGGCGCCCGGCATGGCACCACGTCCCCGCGACCGACCGACGGCATCAATCTCATCGATAAAGATGATACAGGGTGCCTTTTCTTTGGCCTGCTTGAACAGATCGCGCACACGAGCCGCACCGACACCGACAAACATCTCCACAAAGTCGGAACCCGACAGCGAGAAGAATGGGACACCGGCTTCACCCGCCACAGCTTTCGCCAGCAGGGTTTTACCGGTACCCGGAGGGCCAATCAGCAACGCACCCTTCGGAATTTTCGCACCAAGTTTGGTAAACTTGGTGGGGTTTTTCAGGTAATCGACGATTTCCTTGATCTCCTCCTTGGCTTCATCCAGTCCGGCTACGTCATTGAACGTAATTCGTACTTTGCTGTCAGCATCAAACAGGGCAGCTTTCGACTTACCAATGTTGAAAATCTGACCGCCGGGACCACCGGCACCCGACATACGTCCCAGCAGAAAGTACATGGCCAGAATCATCACGATCAGAAACCCCCACGTGCTTATCATACTGCCTATGTCGTTTCGACTTTCGAACTTGTAATCGACTTTTTCATTGTCGGGCACGCCCTCCTGCAACTGATCGAGGTCTTTCTTGAAAGACTCGGCTGAAGCAATCTGGAACTGAAAATGGGGGCCGTGGTTCGTGCCGAAATACGGTTTGTCGGCAAACATGGTCCGATACTTAGGACTTTGAGCGGCCTGTTGAGTCAGGGAAACTTCAGCAATGCGGTCATTAACGACAATCACATCGGCAACTTCCTTGTCTTTCACCATCCGTTCAAACCGTTTCTGGGAAATTTCCCGCACGGCCGAACTCTTGTTGAAAAACGTGATACCCAGAATGGCGGCAATCAGCAGAGCCACAATCCAGCCCTGAAAATTAGGCTTACGACTTCCTCCGCGTGGTAACATTGGATTCTTATTGTTGTTTTCTGACATTTCCTCAGGCTGTACGAGCGGATTTAAAAAAAGTAACACCGCGTGAGCGGCTAATGTTTCCCGACTGGACTGGTTGGGATAAACGGTTGATCGTACCCAGGAGCGGCTGAAAACAACGCGGCACTACCCTTAGGCAGCTACTTGCGTATCTTCAGCAATCCGCTGAATTTCAGCGTCTCCCCACAACTGTTCAAGGTCGTAGAACTCCCGTCGATCTTTTTTGAATACGTGCGCTACCACGTCTACATAGTCGAGCAGAATCCACTCGCGGTTCAACTTTCCCTCCTTGTGCCAGGGGTCCTGTTTGCTGAGTTTGTAGACCTCTTCCTCCACTGAGGTCGAGATAGCGTCGATCTGTGTGTCGGAATTACCCGAACACAGGATGAAATAATCACAGATGGCATTCTTCACGCTTCGCAGGTCCATAACCACAATATCCTGGCCTTTTTTTTCCTGCATGCCGCGCACGACGAAATCGCGCATTTGTTCGGCGGTAAACGTATTTTCAGGGATACTTATCATGCTTTCGGTTTAACATTGCACATCGGGCCATTCAGCGGGTGCAATACCGATAAACCTTTACAAGTCTGTTGCACCATGGTTCGACCCATTCCTCTTTAAATCTAAACAAAGTTTTGTACAAAATCTATCCCAAAACGTATTTCACCGGGCAAATAGTCCGTTACCTGCCAAGCTGTCAGTCTACCAACGATGAAGCCGCCGGTTTGATTGCCCGAACCGATCCGGCGGAAGGCACTCTGGTCATCACCGACCAGCAAACCGCTGGCCGGGGGCAGCGTGGTAATCAGTGGGAAGCGCAGGCCGGTCAGAATATTACCAGTTCGCTGATTCTGCTTCCGACGTTTTTGCGGGCTACCGAGCAGTTCTGGCTCAATATGGCGGTTTCTCTGGGGATTTACGATACACTACACCCGCTGCTCGGCGAGCGGGCGTCAGCGTTACGGATAAAATGGCCGAACGATATTTACATTGGTCACCGTAAGATAGGTGGTATCCTGATCGAAAACAGCATACAGGGCTACCAGCTGGCGACATCGATTATCGGTATGGGCCTGAACATCAACCAGACGCAGTTTGGCTATCCGACGGCTACCTCCCTCCAGCAGGAGGCCCCCCTCCCCGACGGGTACGATCTGCCGGGGTTATTCAGTCTGCTGTGCGAAAAGCTGGAAGCCCGTTACCTGCAAATTAGAACGGGGCACCGCGACTCCCTGCGCGCCGTCTATCTTCAAATACTGTATCGCTATCATCAGGAAGCAACGTACGAAGCCGATGGTGAGCGTTTTCGGGGCACTATTACGGGCGTCGACGAAGCCGGGCGGCTCATCATTAACGATCAGGGTCGGGAGCGGGTATTTGGCTTTAAGGAAGTAATTTTTGTGTAAAGAGCGAAAGAGCGGTCGTCCGGGACAATCGCTCTTTCGCTTTTTCAGTCTTTCGCTCTTTATTTCAGAAGAGCCTCTTCCACCGGGGTGCCGATGTTGCCGCTGGGTTCCAGCACGTTCAGAATGGCGGTAATTGTGGGGGCGATGTCGTGGATATGCGTCCGGCGGAACGTGTGTCCGGGTTTTACGCCCCAGCCGTAGAGCAGAAAGGGCACGTGTGTATCATAAGCGTAGCTTGTGCCGTGGGTCGTGCCCCGGTTACGCCCTTCAATCCAGCCCGGCTGCTGCAACACGTAAAAATCACCGCTTCGATTGGGATAGTACACGTTGCGGAACATATTCAGCTGAATTTCCGGAATCGCTTCTGCCCCCAGATTGTGCAGATTGATAACGTTGGCAATTCCTTTGAGTTTGATAAGTGCCGGTTGCAGCAATTCGTAGACCTGCTGCATCGGAATTTTTTTCTCCGCAAATAGCGGCTGATTCAGATAAACCTGCTGGTTGAGGTACGTAAGCATCCATTTGCCGGGGCCATACGCTTTTTCCAGCGTTTCACGAATCACCGTGCTGATCTCACCGCCACCGCGCACCCCGTTTGGAATGCGATACTCCTGCAGGAAACCCGGCACATCGGCGGCACCATGATCGGCTGACAAAAAGGCGGTCCAGCTGCCAGCACCCAGCGATGCATCCAGTTCGGCAAATAGCTCGGTCAGCTGCTTATCAAGCCGGATGTAGTTGTCTTCCGTTTCGATAGCGTGCGTACCAAAGGCATGACCGATGTAGTCGGGCGACGAAAAACTGACGCACAGCATATCAGTCACGTCATGTTTACCCAGCTGTTCACCTGCCAGAGCGGCCAGCGCAAACTGTTTGGTCAGTTCATCGCCGTAGGGACTCGTCCGCAATCCCTCGTACTTGGGGCTACCGGTCTGCACGACAAATTCGTGCGGAAACACCGATTTTGTCTCGCCGGGCATCAGGTTTTCGTACGGTTCATCGTCGATGGTGCTTTCCGTGTACTTCGCCATCGGCAGCAGCGGCTCCCATTTCTGACGAATGTACTGTTCGGCCAGTTTGCGGTTATTGAACGCTTGCACCCACGGCGGCAGTTGCGGCCCGTAAAACGTGCTGGAGATGAAATTACCGTCTTTGGAATCGAACCAGAATGCACCGTTGGCCGCGTGACCCGCCGGCAAAATGGCACCCCGGTCCTTGAGGGCAATACCAACTACTCTGGCGCGCCCGTCGGTAGCCAGCTTCAACTGATCGCCGATGGTGGTAACCAGCATATTCTGGGGCGACATCTTACCCGCCGAGCCGGTATTACCTACTGTACTGACGGTGGTATCTTCCGCGCAGTAGACGATCCGGCCTGCGTTACGATCGTAGAAATCATTCCCAACGATACCGTTCAGAGCCGGGGCCGAGCCCGTATAAATAGCCGTGTGACCGGGGCCCGTGTAGGTTGCAGCGTAGTGATAATGATTGTTCCGGGCGTTGAATCCCTGATCCATCAGCCGCCGGAAGCCCCCTTTACCAAATTGATTGTAGTAACGCGACAGGTAATCGTAACGCATCTGGTCGATAACGATGCCGACGACCAATTTGGGCTTATCGAGCGCCGGAACAGCCGCCGATACAGCATTCTGACGTTGAGATGCCGCTTTCCTGGTTTGTGCTGGAGAAGGTACGGCCAGTACCGCCGTCAATAGAAAAGACGTGAGTAAACGCATACACGCTGGTTAATGAGGTTGTGCAACAGGCCGCAAAGATACGCACCTGAGCATAGCCTTTGTCCGCATCGAAATTTGTTAACGAAGCGGTTATCCTGGCCGAAACGCCGGCATAAAGCCCCGTACAGCAACTGGCAAATTAGTGATGACCGGCCTGACAGAAAACGCACAGCACCGACGCTGAATACCATGGCCATTCCCCCGCCAAAGGCAGTGAGCCGAAACCAGCCTATTTGCTCCGGTCGATCGTGTACTGCACCAGCTGGTGAAGCGACTGACGGTAGCGCGAATCCGGGAAGGCGTTGAGCAACTGCTGAGCCTCGGCCACGTACTGATTCATGGCCTGCGTTGCATATTCGATACCGCCCGATTGCTTGACAAACGTGATGACCTCGTCTACTTTACGCGGATTATCGCTCTCGTTTTTAACCAGATTGATGATACGTCGCCGGTCGAAGAAACCCGCGTTGTTGAGCGCGTAGATGAGCGGCAGGGTCATTTTTTTCTCCTTGATGTCGATGCCAAGTGGTTTACCCACTTCCGCAGTGCCGTAATCGAACAGATCGTCTTTGATCTGGAAAGCGATGCCTACTTTTTCACCGAACAACCGTGCCTGCTCGACCTGCTCCGCCGACGAGCCAACCGACCGGGCTCCTACTCCGCAACAGGCCGCAATTAGTGAGGCCGTCTTCTGGCGAATAATCTCGTAATACACTGGCTCCGTGATGTCGAGCCGACGCGCTTTTTCAATCTGCAATAACTCGCCCTCACTAATTTCACGCACGGCTGTCGAGACGATCTGCAACAGCTCGAAATCACCATTGTCGACCGACAGCAGGAGTCCGCGCGACAGCAAGTAGTCGCCGACCAGCACAGCGATTTTGTTTTTCCAGAGCGCGTTGATCGAGAAAAAACCCCGCCGATAGTTTGAATCATCGACCACATCGTCGTGAACCAGTGTCGCCGTGTGCAGTAGTTCGATCAGGGAAGCGCCCCGATAGGTCGGTTCGGAAATAGGCCCACAAACGCCCGCCATCAAAAACACGAACATGGGCCGCAGCTGTTTACCCTTCCGCTTCACGATGTAACTCATGATGTGGTCGAGCAGGCGGACGTCGCTTTTCATTTGGTTCCGGAACTTCTGCTCGAACAAGGTCATTTCGGCAGCAATTGGAGCCTGAATATCGGCGACAGTAAGAGCCATTGTAGGGATATAAGTCAGTCAGAGCGGTTTCAGGCCTGGTGAGCCGGAGTACCGGATGGCGGGAAATTGTAGGCAAGTATAACACCGAAAGCGCAGACCCTGTTCTATTCCGGCAGAAATAGGATGTTCCGGACCTGACTGCCAGCGGGTAAGTTTCTTTTGTATATCCGGCGAAAACGCCCAACTTACCCCGGTATCATTTGTCATAGGTTTCTGTTATGATCGATAATCCAGCCCCGCCATCACCTCATCCCGATCAGGTTCCCCCACCGTCACGTCCACCTGTCAGCGCACTCGTATTGGGCGGTGGCTCGCTCAAAGGCGCCTTTCAGGTGGGGGCCGTGATGGCGCTGTTTGAAAGCGGATTCGTTCCCGATAAATTGTACGGTATATCCGTCGGTTGCCTGAACGCCACGTTTCTGGCCAACTCAGCCGCCAGACAGCAGGCCGAAACAGGCAGTGTCGACTGGGTGAAGGCGGGCAAATACCTGATCGAGTTCTGGATTCGTAACATCACCCGCCCCGACGATGTCGCCGTGCTGCGTTCTCGTTTTCGCATGGGCTACAGTACGTTGATGAGCCGATTCGATGGCCTGCTCGACAACTCGCCGATTCAAAACCTTATTCGGCAACACGTCGATATGGATGCCCTGAAAAAAGGACCGGTCAGCCTGAAAGTGGGCGCGGTCGACATTATCGATGGCGACATGCGCTACGCCGACGCGACCGATCCTGATTTTCTGGAGTATGTATTTGCCAGCAGCGCATTACCTATTCTGATGCCGGCCGTACAGATCGGGGGCGACCATCGCCGGGCGTTTCTCGACGGCGGCTTGCGGGAGGTAGCTCCGCTGCGGGTAGCTATCGAAGATGGTGCCACAAACATTGCCTGCGTCGCCTGCCACGCCAAGAAAATTTACAACGAGAAATTCAATTACCGCAATCTGCTGAACCTGATGGATCGGGTGAAAGACATTACGGTCAATCAGCTGGTCAACAATGATATTGCGTGGGCCGAGCGATTCGCCGAGCGCGAACAGTTTCACGGTCGACCGCTGCACATCAGCGTCATTCGCCCCACGGAGCCGCTGTCGCTTAATCTGATGAAATTCACCTCCGACGACATCGGCCGGATGATTGTGCAGGGCTATCAGGCCGGAACGGATGCGCTGCGTACTGAAGGAACTCATTGACAAGACTTCTGTTTCCAGCCAACCAATAGCACAAAAAACGCCCGACCAGTGATGGTCGGGCGTTTTTTGTGCTGATTCGGACGAAGCCTAGTTGTGCTGAACCGTACTGACAGTAGCCGTTCTATCACGCACCAGACCACGAGAATACAACGTGTAAATCTTGCCATTCGCCAAATTTACCGTAGTACTTGTAACAGGTGTCGCTGTTAGCGAACTGGGCACTGCGGTACCGGAATAGACCTGCGTTACATATGCTCCTACGGGCACAGACGTATAGCGTAAAGCTGCCGCCGAAGTGGCCCGGTAAGCCCGGTTCGTTAGCGTCGTCGCCGATGCGCCAGAAGAGTTAATTAAGCGAGCAGAAGCCGTAGCCAAATCAGGCGTCAAATTAAAGTATCTGATGCGAGCAGTACCGGACGCCGGAGGGGTCAATGTGTCGTACACAGTCAGTGTACGCACACCACCAATGTCCGTTACTGTTCCGGCTGCGTTCGTAACCCGTGGCCGGGCAATACTATCCGTTACGAATGTCGTATAGCTGCTGTTGGCCAAAACTGTTGACTTAACTGCATAGCCGTCAGACACAGACGCCAGCGTACCACCCGATCCTAAAATCCGCGTCTGAACCGGACCTAATGGTACTGCTAGATAGCCAGTATTTGCACCGGGAGTTAGAGCACTCCCTGCCGACACATTTTCCAGTAGTGCCGTGATGCTGGATGCGGTAGACGCGTTGGTAATTAGAATTCGGCTCGACTGAGTGTTGTAACCAGTTGTCGAAGGCGATGCTTCCGGATAATCAGGGTCCTGGCAACCGACAACGGCTGCACCGCACAGACCCACCAGCAGAAGCATTGATATGTAATTCAGTGGCTTGTTCATACTGTGAAATGTTTTGGTCAGTTACGGTTAGTTGAAGATGTAACGCAGACCGAGCTGCATCTGCCAGCGCGAGTTGGTCGTCGCGTTGCTAACCCCTACGTTGTTCGTGTACGAAACATTAGTGTTACCATTCGAATCGGCTGTCTGCGCATACGTAAAGATCGGGCGACCCGTAGTACCGGTGGACGTGTTTGGCGTTTCATAACCAGCAAACGTCAGCAAACCAGAGCGGATCGGCGTTTTCAGCAGCCCCCAATCGGAATTGATGAAGTTCAGCACGTTGATAACTTCCCACGACAGTTGCAGCGTATTGCGCTTACCGCCAACATTTATACCGAAGTCCTGCAACAGGCGGAAATTCAGCGAGTTGAACCATGGCAACAGGGCGCCATTACGCTCAGCGTACTGACCACGGTGCTTGCTCAGGTAAGGGTCCTGGTTGATGTAACTGTTCAACTGATCCCAGATCTGCTGCGTTGACCGGGTATCCGTTGCGCTAGTCGTGGTCAGCAGAATTTCGCTCTGACTGCGGGGGATGTACATCAGGTCAGAGCTTACATCGTCGCCGTTAACGTTGCCGCTGTATGTGTACGAGAAGTTACCAGCACTCGATCCTATGTAGATAGCCGATAGAGTCGTAGCCAGTGTCTTCAGGTAGTTGAAGCGGTACGACACGTTGCTGATAACCCGGTGAGGGACCCACGCGTTTGAATACGACAGGTTCGGATAGCCGGGGTTACTTACATAAGGGTTACCCGTGTATAAGCTACCAGCCGTCGACGCATTCTGGGCGTTGATATCCTTCGAATCAGTAAACGTATAGGCAACCGATCCGTTAAAACGACCCGATGTTTTCTGAATCTGACCGGTGAGACTGAACGCATAACCACGGTTGACGTTGTCCAGCACAAGCGCTTGGGAAAGCCGACTAAATTTGGTCACTACAGGGGCATATAGCGAACGACCATCACCAGCTACTGTACCAACCGGGTTGGGCAGGTTGGCATTGTAGATGTAAATCGCGTTGAGGTCCTTCGTATAAATGGCTTCCGCCGTTGCAACGAATCCACCAGGCAACGTCTTGTCAACGGCCAGGTTCGCCCGAAATACCTGCGGAAATTTGAAGTTTGGCGACGTCACGTTGATGGCGAACGACGGCGTTGTCGGGTTGCCGCTGTACGGCTTCAGCGTTGGCACGTACTGATTGATGTTCGGGCTAAACGGAGTCGTCGTTGTGTTTGGGTTAGTCGTGGTGCCTACTACCGTCGTCCCAAAGAATACACCATTATTGCTCAGCTGGTTAGAAATCCAGACAAACGGTACACGGCCTGTGAATACCCCGGCACCACCGCGCAGCTGAACCGATTTATCCCCCAGAATGTCCCAGTTAAAACCAATACGTGGCGACCACAATGGAGTCGTTTTGGGGAGCTGTGATACGTCGAGCTGTGGGTAGTTACCATTAAAACCAGTAACAGCACCGACTGAGTCAACATATGAGTTTTTATACAGTACGCTACTCTTGGAATACGTCGGAATATCAACTCGCACGCCGTAGGTAAGCCGTAGATTTTTCGTAACCGAATACGCATCCTGTGCATAAAACCCAAACTGCGTCGCTTTCCAGTCAGCAGCAGGTGCTGGATTATCTGGCAAGGCCGAATACTGCTGGTAAAAGCGGTTCGGGGCGTTGGCAGATGACGGGGCAGTTACGTTATCGATGAAATTCTGAACACTATTGTATTCATAAATACCATTGATAACCTGTGTAAATACATTGTAGAATCGGTACAGTTCATTCGCCGTACCAACTGTAATCGTGTGCTTACCTAGGAACATATCAAACTTGTCGTTCAACTGGATAATGTCCTGATCTAACCGGTTGTTCGGCGTAAATGGATCGGGGCCAAACGATGTCAGCGTAGTTCCGTTGTTCAATATGTCGACTAGTGGGAAATTAGGAATAGCTCCTCCCCCGCCCTGCTGCCGGATGTCGCGGAACGCATTGTAACCCAATTGAATATTGTTGGCAAACTTACCACCTTTAAACGACGAGTTTAATTCGCCAAAAACGCTGTATAAGCTGTTCTTGATTCGATAATACGAGTTCGAAAAAGGAATTGTATTCACCGTGTTGGAACGGCCACCCGAAGGTCCTGACTGGAAACCACCCGATCCACTGGGTGGGACATCGCGGAACGCGTTTAATTGGTTATAACGAATTGTCAGCTTGTGCTGATCGCTGATATTCCAATCAATTTTAGCCAGGAATTTAAGGCTCTGCTGTGGCACGTCGAAATTGTTGTATGTGCCGGGATCAAAGGCCCAATCCTTACCATTATTCGGCGTCACAAGGAACGTACGCAGTTTTTCCAGATCGGCCGCCCGGTTCGCATCAGCCGGATACACAACGCCAGGTGATGTTGCCCGTTCATATTCGGCATTTACGAAGTAAAACAGCTTGTTTTTGATGATTGGACCACCCAGACGCGCACCATAGTTGACGTAATTAAACGTGCCAGAGGTACGTTGCAAATCCGTTAGATCGGTACCGCCGATGCGCTTACTGGCCAGACTGTTGCTCTTGTTGAAGATGTATGCCGAACCCTGCGTCTGGTTGGTTCCCGAACGGGTTACAGCGTTTACGCCTGCACCCGTAAACGACCCCTGCGATACGTCGTAGGGAGCAAGCTGAACGCTTAATTCACCAATGGCATCGACACTGATAGGCTGAGCGTTCGACTGGCCGCCTGGTGTTGCACTCAAACCAAATACGTTGTTCGACGTAGCTCCGTCAATAGAGAAGTTGTTGTAAAGATTTGAACGACCACCGAATGAAAACCCGCCTGTACTTTGGGGTGTCAGGTTCGAGAAGTCCTGAAAACTCCGGTTCAGCGTCGGTAAACGCTCGAAACTTTCACGCTTGATGTTAGTTGAAGCACCTGTACGGTCTGAATCAATAATCGATCCTCGGGCTGTTATGACGACCTCCGACAGTTGCTTACCCTCTTCGCCTAATTTAAAACTAGCATCTACGGGTGTACCAAGTGCCGCATCCTGTACAATCTTCTTCTGCTCCTGGAATCCGACGAACGTAACAGTTAGCTCGTATGGCCCTCCGATCCGGACAGCGGGGAAGTTATAACGTCCAGCTGTGTTGGTTGTCGTACCGTAACGCGTACCCGATGGGGTGTGAATCGCTACGATAGTAGCACCGGGTAGTGCTTCACCCTTGTCATCAGTGACCACGCCACTGATTGACGAGGTTGTTACCCCCTGCGCCCTGACGGTGCTACCGCCGAGCACCGCCAGCAGCATACTGCTGACTAGCAAAAACGCCAATCTGAATTGCAGTAGTTGTTTAGACATAGATTTGATTGCTTTTAGTTTGTACTGCTGAGAACTCACTGGTTAGGTACTGCACTTTTAGGCCGCAAAGATGTTATAAAAATTCGGCGGCATCAAAACACCTCTTCTTCCAAAAGTACCATTATGCGTGCATACTAAAACAGATTCATGGAATAGGTCAAAAACAGTATTCTTCTGTTCTATTTCCTATGTTAAGTTTTTGTTAAGCAGCATACATAGAGGGTTCACAGAGCCGTGCCGAACCATTCGGGCATGGGGTGTGTACTCAAACAGACATCTGATTTATATACTAGTTTGAATCGGACCTGAACGCTTCTCTTCTTCTATGATTTCGACTGACACTGCTCCAATCAAGCTCACCCAATATAGCCACGGTGCAGGTTGCGGCTGCAAAATTTCGCCCCAGCTGCTCGACACGATTCTACACAACCGCACGACGGGTCGGCATCAGCCGGGCGATCAGCCGGTTTTTCCCGATCTGCTCGTCGGCAATGACTCGCGTGATGATGCTGCCGTGCTGGATCTGGGCAATGGCGAAGCGGTCATCAGCACTACGGACTTTTTCATGCCCATTGTCGATGATGCCTTCGACTTTGGGCGTATCGCGTCGGCCAACGCCATTAGCGACGTGTATGCGATGGGTGGCCAACCAATCATGGCAATTGCGATTCTGGGCTGGCCCATCGATAAGCTGGCCCCCGAAGTAGCCGGAGCAGTAATCGAGGGGGCACGGGCGGTGTGCCGGGAAGCGGGTATTCCGCTGGCAGGTGGCCATAGCATCGACTCCCCCGAACCTATTTTCGGGCTGGCCGTAACCGGGCGCGTTCGCATCGAGGATTTGAAACAGAACAATACTGCGACAGCGGGATGCCGGTTGTATCTGACCAAGCCGCTGGGCGTCGGCATCCTGACTACGGCGCAGAAAAAGGGGATTCTTAAACCCGAACACGCCGATTTAGCCCCTAAACAGATGGCCCAGCTCAACAGCCTGGGTGCGGTGCTGGGTAAGCTTCCGTACGTAAAAGCCCTGACCGACGTAACCGGTTTCGGTCTGCTGGGCCACCTGACCGAGATGGCCGAAGGGTCGGGTCTGAGCGCCGAACTCGATTACGAGGCCGTACCGAAACTACCGGTGATTGACGAGTATCTGGCGCAACAAAGTGTTCCCGGCGGTACCGTGCGTAACTGGGCCAGTTATGGGCACAAAATCGCTGAACTGACTGAAATGCAGCGCTATGTACTCGCCGACCCACAAACGTCGGGCGGGCTGCTGGTTGCGGTGTTGCCCGACGATACGGACGAGTTCGAACGGGTAGCTTCCGAAAATGGCTTTTCTCTTCGCCCCTTCGGTACGCTGGTTCCCCAGCGCGAATGCGTCGTCTACGTTCGCTAGTAACGTAATGGGCTGGGGTAACTATGTCAGGGTTTTACCTCGCTGACACGGTTACCCCAGCCTGTTTACTACCGTTAATTTCCGATTCCCGGCTACTCCGGCTAGCTTTGGGGCTCATTTCGTTTACGTATGAAATTATACTTTCGTCAGGTTGGTGAAGCGGGACCGGCCATCGTTATTCTACACGGGCTGTTTGGCTCGTCGGACAACTGGCTGACAAACAGTAAAACCATCGCCGAGCTGGGCTACCGCGTTTTTCTGATCGACCAGCGTAACCACGGGCAATCACCCCACGCCAACGAGCACGACTACGTGAGCATGGCCGACGATCTGCGCGAATTTCTGACCGATCACGGTCTGAGCGATGCTGTATTGGTAGGCCACTCGATGGGTGGCAAAACAGTGATGCAGTACGCAATGCTGTACCCCGGCACATTTCGCAAGCTGGTTGTTGTCGACATCGCGCCCAGGTTTTATCCCATTCACCACGCCGATATTATTCGTGGTTTCAATGCCATTGATCTCGCTACGCTGAAGAGCCGTAACGAGGCTGATAAGGTTATGAGTCAGTACGAACCGTCGCTTGCGGTGCGGCAGTTTCTGCTTAAAAACCTGTATCGCAACGAGCAGGGTCAGTTTGCCTGGCGTATTAATTTGCCGACAATCGAGCGGGAGTTGCATGGCATCGGAGGTGAGCTGACGGATACGACGGTTGTCACCTCGCCTACCCTGTTTATCCGGGGCAGCGAATCACCTTACATCACCGACGCAGATACGCCGACTATCCATCTCCTGTTTCCCCAGGCTACGATTGCTACCATCGACGGGGCCGGTCACTGGGTGCAGGCCGAAAAGCCCGATGAGTTCGTGGCTATGCTGATGCGATTTGTTTCTGAATAGTTGGCCAGTTGTAGCGTCGTAACGTTGCGGTTCCCCCGCAGCCGCGGACGGTGCCGGGACTGGCGCGTTCACTATCGACGGTAGCCAGCTCTACAACTATTCAACTTTACAACCATCCAACTCTACAACGTTGAAAAAATGCCTACACTATATCTGATTCCAACGCTGCTTGCCGACGACACAGCCAGTCTGGTGCTGCCTCCGGCCATCCGCGACGTTATCGAGAGTACCGACGCTTATTTTGTAGAGAATGTCCGGTCGGCACGACGCTTTATCAGCGGATTGAAAACCAGCCGGGTAATCGACGAAACGACGTTTTTCGATCTCGATAAAGATACCCCGCCCGCCGACACGCGTCGACAGATTCAGGAACTGATGGAGCGGAAGCGCAACGCGGGTGTACTGTCGGAAGCGGGTTGTCCCGGCGTGGCCGACCCCGGTTCGGTGGTTGTTGGTTTTGCCCACAGCCTGGGCTGGAAAGTCGAACCGCTGGTTGGTCCGTCATCGATTCTGCTGGCCCTGATGGCTTCCGGTATGAGCGGCCAATCGTTTATTTTTCACGGGTACCTGCCGATCGACAAACAGGACCGGGGCCGCGCAATCCGGCATCTGGAAAAGGAAGCGCAACAGCGGCAGCAAACCCAGATTTTCATGGAAACGCCCTACCGCAACGACGCGCTGTTTGCCGACATACTGGCTAACTGTCAACAGAACACCCGCCTGTGCGTAGCCTGTAATCTGACGGCTCCCGACGCGTTTGTTCGTACGATGAGCGTTCGCGAGTGGAAATCGAACGTGCCGGATCTACGCAAAAAACCAACCGTATTTTTACTTTTGTAAAATCAGTTCACGGTTTACGGTTTATAGTATTCGGTTCTAAGGTGCCCGTAACTGACTGTGTATGGTCGGTGGTACACGCTGCAAACCGAATACTGAATACCGTAAACTGTACACTTCACTATGATTCAAGCGTTTGAATTTTCGCCGTTTAGTGAGAACACATACGTCATTGCCGACGATGCCACGCGCGATGCCGTTATTATTGATCCAGGCTGCTACGAACAGGCCGAGAAAGAAGCGCTAAGCCGGTTTATCGACGAACACAAGCTGAACGTTCGCTATCTGTTGCTGACGCACGCGCACCTCGACCACGTCTTTGGTGTCGCTTATGTGAAGCGCAGGTACAACGTCAAAGCTTACCTGCACGAACTGGATCAGGTAATTTTCAACGACGTACCAACCCGCTGCACCATCTATGGGTTGCGGGGCTACGAGCCCTCTGAGGTTGACGAGTTTATCCGGGAAGGCGATCAGATCAAATTTGGCAATACTGTACTCGACGTGGTATTCGTACCCGGCCACGCGCCCGGCCACGTCGCCTTCATCAACCACGCCGAGCGTTACGTAGTGGGGGGCGATGTACTGTTCAGTGGTAGTGTCGGCCGGACGGATTTGCCGTATAGCAACCACGCCGATCTGATCAACAGCATCCGCACGGAGTTTTACACGCTTCCCGACGATTATGTGGTGTATCCCGGCCACAACGAACCAACGACCATCGGGCGGGAGAAGCGGTCCAACCCCTTCGTACGCCCATGAGATTACTGCGACACCTGCCCAACGCCATGACCTGCGGCAACCTGCTGTGCGGTTGTATCGGTATCGTGATGGCGATGGGCGGTCACCTCGACACGGCCGCGTGGCTGATTCTGCTGGCGGGTGTCCTCGACTTCGGCGATGGGTTCGTTGCCCGGATGGTACACGTCTCCGGCCCGTTTGGCAAAGAACTCGACTCGCTGGCCGACGTCGTTACGTTTGGCGTGCTTCCGTCCGTCATTGTCTTTCAGCTGATGTGGTTTCAGAATCTGGGCGGTATCTCGTACAGTGCTTTTCTGATTGCCGTGCTGTCGGCGCTTCGGCTGGCGAAGTTCAACATCGACACGCGGCAGAGTGACCAGTTTATCGGGGTGCCTACGCCAGCCAACACGCTGTTGATTGCGGCCTTTCCGCTGATGGAGCGCTATCAGCCGCAATTTGATTCCCTCTGGAAAAACGACATCGTTATGGGTGTGCTAGTGGCGTTTTCGCTGCTGATGGTTACCGAAATTCCGCTGCTCGCCCTGAAATTCAAATCATTTCGCTGGGCCGATAACCGCGCGAAATACGGTTTTCTGCTTGCATCCGCGCTGCTGCTCTTATTTTTGCAATTCGCGGCCATTCCGCTCGTGATCGTTCTTTATATCGCCGTTTCACTTTTATCTAATAGTGAAAGAGCGAAAGACTGAAAGAGCGAAAGGTTGCTGACGCACGCCATCGCTCTTTCGCTCTTTCGCTCTTTCACTCTTTATCGCATGAAATACATCGCTGACATTGACATTATGACCCGCGCCGAGATTCTTGATCCGCAGGGTAAAGCCGTTAAACTGGGGTTGCACAACCTTCAGATGGATACCATCGACAACGTACGGATCGGCAAACACGTGCGGCTGGAAGTCGATGCGGAGTCGGAAAGTGGGGCCCGCGAAACGGTCGATGCTGCCTGCCGTCAGTTGCTGGCCAACCTCATCATGGAGGACTACACCATCGAACTCCGCCCCGCCTGATTTTTTTTGACAGGATTACAGGATTGACAGGATTCGACAGATTTTATGCCTGTTAGTAAGGCCTCACTGAATTACCAGATACGATACGGTAGTCGGTAGAAAAATCCTGTCAATCCTGTAATCCTGTCAATTCAATCCCGTTTTTGTACATTTGTCGATAGTTCTATCAACAAATGACAACGACTTATTCGCGGATTACCGGGCTGGGTTTCTACGTTCCCGATAACGTGGTGACGAACGACGACCTGACCCAATACATGGACACGTCGGACGCCTGGATTCAGGAACGTACCGGTATCAAACAACGGCGCTTCTTCACTTACGGCAAAGATACTAATGCCAGTATGGCCACGGCCGCGTCGCGCATGGCCCTCGATCGAGCCAGTCTGGACGCCAGTGCTGTTGACCTGATCGTCTACGCTACGCTCTCCCCCGATTATTATTTTCCCGGTTCGGCTTTCCTGATGCAGCGCGAGCTGGGCCTGGAGGGGTGCGCTGTAATCGACGTACGGCAGCAGTGCTCGGGCTTCGTCTACGCGCTTTCCATCGCCGATCAGTTCATCAAGACGGGTATGTACAAAACGGCGCTTGTCGTGGGCTCCGAAATTCAGTCGACGCTGATGGACAAAACGACCGAGGGGCGCAACGTGGCCGTCATCTTTGGTGATGGTGCCGGAGCCGCCGTCGTACAGGCCACGACCGATCCCGACCACCGCATCCTGTCGACCCATCTCCACGCCGACGGTCGGTACGCGGAGGATTTGTATCTCAAAGACCCCGGTAGCAGCCGCGAAGGGCACTTTATCAATGCCGAAACAGCTACCTCTCCCGACAGTAGCGTTGTTATGAACGGTAACGCGGTATTCAAACATGCCGTTGTCCGGTTCATGGAAGTTATCAATGAAGGACTGTCGGCCAACGGGTATCAGGCCAGCGATGTCAATCTGCTAGTGCCTCATCAGGCTAATATCCGTATTTCGGAATACGTCCGACAGCAGATGGGCCTGCCCGAAGATAGAGTATTCAACAATATTCAGCAGTACGGGAATACGACAGCCGCGTCCATCCCGATTGCACTTACCGAAGCCTACGAGCAGGGCCGTGTCAAGCCCGGTGATCTGATTTGCCTGGCTGCGTTTGGCAGCGGCTTCACCTGGGGGTCGGCACTGATTAAATGGTAAAGAGCGAAAGACTGAAAGAGCGAAAGAGTGAAAGGTTGCTGACGCAGGCCTTCGCTCTTTCAGTCTTTCGCTCTTTAATAATTCCCAATCGACAGCATCACCAGCGTACAGGCTTCGATGGGTTCGATACCCGCCTGTCGTAATTCCTCCTCGAATTCCGGGTTTTCGGTGCCGGGATTAAAAATAACCCGACGCGGCTTCAGTGCCTTCACATAGTCGTACAGGGTAGCCTGATTACGGGTTCCCACGTATAATGTCACGGTATCAACGTCGCTCAGTTCAGGCTGCCCAGTCTGAATCGAGTGGCCCTCTACTGTGCCCGGCCGCAATCCCACTAGTTCGACTTCATGCCCGTGCCGGAGCAGACTCCGGGTTGCCTGATTGGCGTATCGGCCCACGTTTTCAGTAGCACCTAGGACAACCGTTTTCTTGTTGTTCGTATTCATCTGCGTGCTGTGGTCCAACCCGGACCTGCTTGTCTCTTCTCTAAACAAGCCCCGATTAGCCTGTGTTCGTACCCGGAAAACAGAGAAATAATTTTGTTTAGTTTTACATAAACAGAAAATAGTAATTTTGGTCTGTTAACTGGAGAATCACCCTGTACGGTAGCCTTTTCAATCACTCACGAGGACCTGGCTGCGCTTGTAACGATTTTATCCAGGTGATTAATCGGTTTTTTTTGTTCAATCAATTAGTAAAAAAAGTAAACAAAAAACCCGATTTTAAGTCCATAGAATAAGTACATCGTTCAACATTCTTTACCGTATCCGTGCTATGAGTGATCGGAGAAACCAGAGCTTTTGGAATGAGAAGTGGGCCCCCATTACATTTAATGAGGTAGCGATGCCCCCTCGGTATCAAGTGTCTAACTATGGTCGGTTGCGTAGCTTTCAGGCCGGTACGCGTAACAAATCGAGTGACGAGCAATCCGCAGTCGGCACGATCATAAAGGGGTCGACTATCCAGGGCTATAAGTCGCTAAACATACGTGCAGAGGGTAAAACACTGAACCGCTACGTACACAAATTAGTCGCCGAACACTTCTGCGAAGGGGGAAACGTAGACGAGAGTTTTGTCATTCATCTCGACTTCGATAAGCAGAACAACTTCCATCAGAACCTGAAGTGGGTAACGAAAGAAGCGATGGTCGAGCACAACCGGCAGAACCCGAATCTGAAGGATCGGACGGTGAAGCGGTCGACGAGCAATTATAAATTGACGGAGAGTAAAGTCAAGATTATCAAAAAATTGCTGCGTAACGATAAGAATCGGCTGAAGATGATCGCCAAGCAGTTTGGTATTACGCACACGCAACTCAACCGTATACGCTCGGGCGAAAACTGGAAACACGTTCAGATCGATGAGGAGCAGGTTATGCCTGCCCGAACGAGACAGTCGGCATTAGTCGGTTAATCAAACCGGTCTTGCTACAGGGGTTGGCACGTCTACCATCGGCAACGATATAAAGAAGGACGTGCCAACCCCTTCTGTCGTTTCAAACCAGATGTTCCCACCGGCGTGTTCGACGCCCCGCTTGGCGATGGCAAGCCCCAACCCGGAACCACCCCGCTTGGTACTGAAATTTGGCAGAAACACCTTTGGCTGAATGGCTTCGGGAATACCAGCGCCATTGTCGTGCAATTCGATCCGAACGGACTCTTCGTAGGTGTACACCCGTAGTTCGATCGTCGGTTTGCGGTCGGCGGGTACCGATTGAATCGCGTTGATGAGCAGGTTGGTCAGAATGCGACCAATCAGCTGCCGGTCGCCGATAACCATCAGCGGCCCAGTCGCGATCTGCCGACTCAAACTGATTCGCTGATCGTCGGCGTACAGATCGGCCGCTTTATTGATGACCGACGTCACTTCAAACGTTTCGTTTTTCGGCATCGGCATCTTGGCGAAATCGGAAAACGACGTGGCAATATCGCTCAGGTTGTCGATCTGATCGAGCAGCGAGTCGAACGTACGCTGCATCACCCGGCGCGTAGTGGCATCGTTGGCGGGGCGCGACGCGGCAGTAGCAGGCTGCATACCGGGTAGTGTGCGCTGCAAATGCTGAAGCGTCAACTTCATGGGTGTCAGCGGATTCTTGATTTCGTGGGCGACCTGTTTGGCCATCTCCTGCCAGGCCGACTGCTTTTCGGTCTGCGCCAGTGCCAGTTTGTTTTCCTGTAGTTTCTCCAGCATCCGGTTGTATTCCCGAATCAGCATCCCAATCTCGTCGTCGGAGCGCCAGGGCAGCGTTTCGTTCAGTTGATCGAGGTTTGTCTTACTGATCTTACCGGTCAGAATTTTCAACGGTTTGGTCAGCAGGATCGACGCGAAATACGACAGGATCAGGAAGAACAGAAACAGGATCGTGAAGATGCTCAGGGCCGACGATATCACCTCAATCAACTGCTGATCGAGTTCGGGCTGGGCGTAGAAGTAAGGCACGCTCAGAATACCCAGCAGTCGACCGTCAAACGATTTGATGCTGGCGTAGGCGGTGCTGTACTGCTTACGCCCCAGCGACTCGCTGAGCAGCACCTGATTTTCCTTGTCTTCCACCAGGTGAACGTAGGCGGCTGGATTAATCTGCTTCGAGAGGTAGCCACTTTCGTAAATCAGCGGTCGGGTCGAGCTGTACAGGCGTCCCTGCGGGTCGTACAGGTTGAGGTCTATCCCAGCGTCACGGGCGACTTTACCCAGTTCTTCCTCCACCGATGCTTTGCTGCGTCGCTCGGTTTTGGCTTCATCAAGCGCCGTAACCAGGTTAGCAGCCACGTTACGGGTATTGGTCACGTAGGTGTTTTCCTGATTGGTGATGTAGTTGCTACTGATGACCGTCAGAATAATGACGATGACCAGCACCAGGGGCAGGAAAAACGCCAGGTTCAGCAGAATCTGGATACGGGTTGAATAGTTGATGCTGAACCGCGACCGGCTGTAATGAACAGCGTACAGGATAATGACGACGATAACCGTCAGGACCAGCAGCAGGTAGAGAAACGAGAAATTCGAGAAGGCATTTTTGAGCGGATACCCCACCGACGACACGACGACCAGTTGTCCGCCTTTCCCCCACAGACCAACGTGACGCCCTTCATTGACAACGATACCCGTCTGAAACAGGGCGGGATCGGTCAGCATCGACAGGGGCATGCGCCGTTCGTAGTTGTAGCTACCCGTGCTGTAAAGCAGTTTGGGGAGTGGTTTACCACCGGGGCCGGGACCGCTGTAAATAGCGTAGCTGTATTCCGGCATATCGGGTTGCTGAATAAACCGCGTGTCAACGAGCTGTTCCAGGTATGGGCTCTCCGGCCGTTCTTTCTGCAACCGGAAATCGATCACGACGTAGCCCAGGGTATCAGCGGTGAGCACAGTATCGGCGCTCCTGCGAATCGGAATAAAGCAGACGTACTGCTTGAACGACTGCTGGGTTGCCTTGTTGAGCAGATAGATACCTGGGTAAATCGTCTGATAATTCGGCTGACGGTACAGGTTGTTCAGGGCCGTTAGTCGGGTAGCGCCCGGCAGCACATCGGTCGGTTGCCCGGTGGCCCGGAACGACATTACATCGATGGTGTATTTATCGAAGTATCGGTCCAGATAGACGCCTTTTACGCGGGCCTGTATCCGTTGCCGCTGAAACTTCAGGGTATCGTTGCGCAGGGTCTGGGCAATATCGGCGTCGGTAGCAATAGCCTTCTGCGCCTTACTCATCAGCAACTCTCCCAGTTCGTCGTTTTCGGCCAGAATCCGCTTGCCAAACGCCTGCTTGTTTGTCAGCTGCTTATGTAACTCCTGTTGATAAACGACGTAAGCGGTTGCTGCCGCCGAAACAAAGGCAGCCAGAAACAGGTAAATCGAGGTCTTGTACCGAAACATGTACAACGACCGTGGAAACTGGTACCGATACAGCAATAGCCAGTAAATACCGTTCAGGACCAGTACAGGCTCCGTGGGCAGCCCCGCGACGTAGATCCAGATAAGCGACAGACCAGTCCCGATAATCAGCCACAACAGGCCACTCCACCCCACCCGATTGAACCGCACAAACAGGCTGGCCAGCAGGTGCGTCAGCAGGAAATAGATCGTTGAGATCGCGATGAAGATCAGCAGACACGCTATTTTAAGAACCGTAAACTGAATACTGAGCGTGATATCGAGCGTGAACTGTGACTTCTCGTAGATGTTGTTGATTTCGGCGTAACAAACCGTAAATACTACATACCCCAGGATAACCAGCACAATCGACAACCCCTGCCGCGCCCGGTCGGGCAGTTGCAACAATCGGCTGTATTGCCATGACCGGTAGTAATTATTGACCCAGTACAGGGACAGCATCAGTACAACGATCGAGTTGAGCAGCAAATCACCCAGCGACGGCACCAGTACCGACGAGTTGTAGAACCGGGGGTTAAACAGGTCTGATTCGACAAACAGAAACGGCACGCCAAAATACAGCATCAGTGCCCGAAGCACGAGCAGGTAAGCCGCCAGCCAGAGAAAGCCCCAGCCGTACCGACGTGCCTGCTGAAGCTGTAGCATCACCTGAAATACGTACAGCCCCAGAAAAATCACCCCCAGCGTAGCCAGGATAATTGTGTTGACAGGCGTCGTCTGATTCTGGTACGCGTGTACTTTGGGCGGTACAACCGAAAACAGAAAGATTGGCGTATTGTCGTAAATGACCTGATACGGTTTGCTCCGATCGTCGGTGATGGCGGTTGGGTCGGTCGCAAACAGATCGGGATTATAGCCCGAATGCAGGTAGCTATTGTCGTTGCGGTAGTGCCGGTACACATTCACCAGCGAGAACACGTTCAGCGTGTCGGCCTTCCGAACGACCCGCTGCCTGCTGACGACGTATCGGCCCCCTTCAAACGAAATCAGTCGGGGGTACGTGATTGTGGCAATTCGACTGTAATCAGGAATAAACTGATTGTCGGACCAATACAACAGCTTAGGTGGACCAGCCTGCCCTTTTTTCTTCTGAAAGATGTAGTACGGAAAACGGTTCTGGCTGCTCAGGTTACTGAACGTCAGTTCGGGTACCTGCCTTAGTCGGGTAGCCATCTGCTGCAACTCGTCGGCACTGACCCGCATTTCGTCTTTCACCCGTTGCTGTACCGCGCTCAGGTACTGCTCGTCGGCCGCGCCGGGGGCATTCTGCTCCAGAAACCAGTAGCAGAGTGCCGACAACGTAAATGCCAGCGTAGCCAGTACCAGAAAAATATGTTGCTCAATTCGCTTCACAGGCCCTCAGAAGGGAAGGTTTGGCAGTAAAAAGACTAAAAATCATGCCAAGATCGGCAGGAAAGCAGGTCAGCACGTACCTGACGAGACGGGTCATACAGCTACTGACGTAGCTTTTTCGACGGTAAATCCGCCCGATTCATACCCGATCTCGACACCCAGCACGTACAGTAAATGTCTGCGGTCGATAATGACACGCACGCCTTCAACGTTATAGACCTCGTCGGTCGGACCGGGCAGATCGAAGCCCAGCAGCCAGGAGGCTCCGCAGCCTCCTCCGCGAACACCGACCCGAAGGCCGTACTCGGCCGGAATTTTGTTGGCGCGTAACGTGTCCTGTATTTGCTGGCGGGCCACGTCCTGAACAGTTACGGGTTTGTCGAGCATGAGGAGTACATAATAAAAAAAAACGGCTGTCGGCCATCGAGTTGTGCACGGCAGCCACTGGACAAATTTATCATTTTTCGTTTACGCATTCATTGTCTTTACATGGAACTTCTGAGTGACTTTCTGAAGCTGATTATTCCGGCTGCGCTGGTACTGTATGGGATGTACGTAACAGTCCGGCTACTGCTCGAACGCGAAGCCGACCGCTATCGCCACGATAGCAAAATCCGTTATACCGATGCTGTGGTACCGGTACGCTTGCAGGCCTACGAACGGATGGTGCTGTTTCTGGAGCGGATCAGCCCCAATAATCTGCTGCTGCGGCTGGGCAATACGTCATCGTCGGCGCTCGAACTGCAACAGCGATTATTGCAGGAAATTCGGGATGAGTATAACCACAACCTCTCGCAGCAGGTATACATGAGTCAGGACGTGTGGGATCAGATTCAGACGGCTATGAACGAAATGATTACGCTCATCAATCAGGCATCGGGCGATACCCGCCCCGACGCCCCACCACTCGAACTATCGAAGCGGATTTTTGAGCGGATCATTCAGAAAGACAGAATGCCGACGACCACCGCCCTGAAAGCCGTTAAAGAAGAAATTCAGACGATGTTTATGTGATTGGAGACGAACGAGGTGAGACGAAAGAAGAAGGACGGCTGATCGCTGCTTTCTTTTTTCGTCTCACCTCGTTCGTCTTTTTTCTTTCTTCTTTACCCTAAAAACACCTCCATCGATAGCTGCAGTGCTTCCTGAAAAGCGTCCTGATTTATGGTCAGGTCGATACCCTCCTCGGTTATCGTCCGAATAATTTCTTCCATGGGCAAGTTACCCGTCAGGTGGTCAGCCGCCATCGGACAGCCTCCAAAACCACGTAGTGCGCCATCAATTCGCCGGACACCCGCCCGCAGTGCTGCCCGTACTTTGTAGGTGGCCTGACCCGGCTCAGCGTGCAGATGCGCGCCAAACTCGATTTGCGGAAAGGCCGCGATCAGATGCCGGAACAGGGTGTCTATCTCGCCGGGCGTCGAACTACCGACCGTATCAGACGGGGCGACAATCGACACGCCCAGATCAGCCAGCTGCGCGACCATCGTACCCACTTGCTCAGGGCTGTAGGGATCGCCGTACGGATTGCCAAACCCCATCGACAGATACACGACCAACTCGCGCCCGGCCGATTGGCATTGTGCCTGTACGTAACGCACATCGTCGAGCGCCTGCGCGATGGATTTGTTGGTATTCCGCTGTTGAAACGTCTCCGACACCGAGAGCGGGAAGCCCAGATACTGAATCGCCGGATGGCTCAGTGCTTCGTCGGCCCCGCGCTGATTGGCAATGATCGCCAGTAGTTTCGTCTTCGTCACCGACAGATCAAGTCCGGCCAGTACCTCGGCCGTATCGCGCAGCTGCGGCACGGCGCGGGGCGATACAAAACTGCCGAAGTCAAGCGTGTCGAAACCCACCCGCAGCAACGCGTTGAGGTACCTGATCTTTACTTCTGTCGGGACGAAATGCGCCAGCCCCTGCATGGCATCGCGTGGGCATTCGATCAGTTTCATCGGCGGGCAGCGGACATGGACCGGGTCAGAAACGCCAGGACGATCATGACCAGCGAACAGATCGCTAGTCCACCGGCTTCGCGGGCCAGTTCGATGTTCAGGCTACGCATACCCAGCTCGTTGAACAGAAATCCTTCAAATCGAGGTGGCCACTGGTACACGGCTGCGACGGCAAACAGCACCGCCATCCCCGCCAGAAACCACCAGCGGGCCAGCCCCGCCCAGGTCATGAAACAGGACACAGCCGCCAGGCCGTAGATAGGTATCCACACTTCCGGGTCGGGGTCGTTGTATTGCAGGGCAGCAAACACAATGAACAGCAGCCCAAACACAAGGGCAATGGGTTTACGCATGGCAGGTTTAAGGTTTGTCGTTCGTAGTTTGTGGTTCGTAGTTCCTTCGGCAATACTGTTCGTAGCAGCAACTACAGACTACGAACAACAAACCACGAACTGTCAGTTGCAATACTGCGCTACGGCGTTGGCAGCGTCGGCGTAGCCAAGTTGCCGGGCCTGTTTCAGGCTCAGGCACCCGCTTTCGCGCTGATTCTGCACGATCTGCGCGATACCCAGCCCATAGAACGCTTTACCGAACTTCGGGTCGGCTACGACGGCCTGCTGAAAATCAGCGGTAGCACCGGTCAGATTCTTTTGTTGAAAGTACAGATTACCCCGGTTGTAATAAGCCAGTGCGCTTTTAGGATCGAGTTTGATAGCCTGCGAAAAGTCGGTGATAGCGGGCTGAATCTGGTCCTGCGTGGCAAACAACTGCCCCCGGTTCAGGTAGATTTCCGAAGCCATCCGCTGACTTGTATCGGGAGCCAGCCGGATCGCATCGGAGTAATCTTTCAGAGCGCCCGTCAGGTTATTCTGCGCAACCCGCATCACAGCCCGGTTGTAATAAGGCCGGTACGAGTCGGGATTCAGTTTGATAGCCTGATCGTAGTCGAGGGCGGCATTGGCGTATTCCTTCAGTTCAAAATAGGCGACACCCCGCGTGTTGAATGCTTCCGCGTTATCATCATCAGCTTCAACGGCCTGATTCAGCACCTGCAGGGCGTCTCTGAACTTACCATCCCGCATTAATTTACGGCCCTGTTCAACAAAATCATCCGACGATGTGCAGCTAAGGGTCATTGCCGAAACGATCCCCAAAATAACCAGTAACTTCTTCATTATTAACTAAAGAGCGAAAGACGGAAAGAGTGAAAGAGCGATAAATCAAGTGCGTATTAACCAGTCGCTCTTTTATTCTTTCGCTCTTTCACTCTTTAAATTACGCCAAAGGTAAGGGCGAAATTTGGTCGTTCGCCTAACAATCGCTTAACTTTGCAACGGCAAATCGGTGCTACCAGCTCCTGCTGAATCCCCCAGGTCTTGACCGAAGCAAGGGTAGGTGGTCGTAGCGGTGAGACATTGATTTGCCATTTTTTTTTTGCCCTTCTGGGCGGTAACGCAGTCTCCGACCCGTCTTTTGTTACGTAACTAGTCGTATGACTGCCCGTAACCATTGCATCCCATGGACCTGCTTACCCAACTGACTGACAGCTACCACCAGTCATTCCCCACCGATCAGTCTCCGCTGATTATCTGTTCGCCCGGCCGCGTCAACCTGATTGGCGAACATACCGACTACAACGAAGGATTCGTGTTGCCAGCCGCTATCGACAAGGCGATTTATCTGGCCATTACCCCCCGCTCCGACGATCGGATTCACGCGGTAGCGCAGGACCTGAATCAGACCTACGAAGTGGCCCTGTCTGACCTTACCCCTACCCACTCCTGGATGGATTACCTGCTGGGCGTTGTGGCGCAGCTACGACTGGCCGGGCATACGGTTGGCGGCTTTAACTGCGTCTTTAGCGGTACCATTCCCATCGGGTCGGGCCTGTCGTCGTCGGCCGCACTGGAAAACGCGGTCGGTTTCGGGCTCAACGAACTCTATGACCTAGGCCTCGACCGGATGACGCTGTTGCGGCTGTCGCAACGGGCCGAAAACGAGTTCGTTGGGGCGAAGGTGGGCATCATGGACATGTTTGCCAGCATGATGGGCAAAGCCAACCACGTAATCAAACTCGATTGCCGGTCGCTGCAATACGAATGCGCCCCCCTCTCCACCGATGACATCCGCATCGTACTGTGCGACTCGCAGGTGAAGCACTCGCTGGTGACGTCGGAATACAACACCCGACGGGCTGAGTGCGAAGCCGGTGTGCGCTTCCTGAAGACATTCTATCCCGACATCCATAGCCTGCGCGACGTGACGATGACGATGCTCGATACGCACCTGCGCGACGCTAATCCGCTGATCTACAAACGCTGTTCGTACGTGGTTCAGGAAAACACCCGCGTCGTCGATGCAGTGCAGGCGCTGGAGGCTGATGATCTTGATACGTTCGGTCAGCTGATGTACGGTTCGCACGCCGGATTAAGCGAGAAATATGAAGTAAGCTGCCCTGAACTCGACATCCTGGTCGACATTGCCCGGAATCAGCCGGGCGTATTGGGGTCGCGGATGATGGGCGGTGGCTTCGGGGGCTGCACGATCAATCTGGTCCAGGTATCGGCCATTGAGCGCTTTGAGGCCCACATTCGGCACGAATACAAAGAGCGCACTGGTAAGGATACACTGATCTACGTGTGCAGCTTGCAGGACGGTACGCACCGGCTCAACTGATTAAGTTTACGGATTCTTCCGGCCATAGCGGGAATCTTCTTTATTTTTGCCAACAGAATCTGCTGATTCTGTTTAGTGTCGGTACTGACAAACACTCCTTACCATGAAATTTTTCATTGACACGGCCAATCTGGCCGACATCCGCGAAGCCCAGGAAATGGGTATCCTCGACGGCGTAACCACCAACCCGTCGCTGATGGCGAAAGAGGGTATTACGGGCAAAGACGCCGTAATGCGGCACTACAAAGAAATCTGCGAAATCGTTAAAGGCGACGTAAGCGCCGAGGTCATTTCGGTTAAATACGAAGAAATGATCAAGGAAGGCGACGAACTCGCTGAACTGGACGAGAATATCGTCGTAAAAATTCCGATGACGGCCGAAGGGATCAAAGCCATCAAGTACTTCTCGGAAAAAGGCATCCGTACCAACTGTACGCTGATTTTCTCGGCGGGTCAGGCGCTGGTAGCGGCCAAAGCCGGAGCTTCGTTTGTGTCGCCCTTCGTTGGTCGTCTGGACGATATTTCGACCGATGGTATGGAGCTGATCGCGCAGATCCTGACCATCTTCAGCAACTACGGTTACGATACCGAAGTGCTGGCAGCATCGGTACGCGGACCCATGCACATCATCAAGTGCGCGGAACTGGGTGCCGACGTGATGACGGCTCCGCTGAGCGCCATCAAGGCCCTGCTGAACCACCCACTCACCGACAGTGGCCTGGCGAAGTTCATGGCCGACCACGAGAAGGCAAACCTGCCCGTTAAGAAGTAATTTCCCCGGACAGGATTACAGGATTGACAGGATTTTCTTTTTCACCAGCCAAAGCGACAGCTGCTGTTGATGCTATAAACGAAATCCCATTAATCCTGTAATCCTGTCTATTCATCAACACTATGTTCTCTACTGATCCTGTACTGAGTTTCGACCACGCCGATATTTATCAGGGCGACCGCCTGGTGCTGGGCGACGTTACGTTTCAGATTCAGAAGGGTGATTTTGCTTACCTCATCGGCCGAACCGGCAGCGGGAAGTCGTCGCTGTTGAAAACGCTGTACGCCGATCTGTTTCTGCGTCATGGAAAAGGCCATATCGCGGGTTTTTCACTCGACTCACTTAAGCCGCGCGACGTTCCGATGCTCCGCCGGAAAATCGGTATCGTCTTTCAGGACTTTCAGCTGTTTACCGATCGGTCGATCGAAGACAATCTTCGCTTCGTGCTGAAAGCGACCGGCTGGACCAGTAAGAATGATATCAACAACCGCATCGCCGACGTGCTGATGCAGGTTGGGCTGGGCACCGCTCAGAAAAAAATGCCGCACCAGATGTCGGGGGGTGAGCAGCAGCGGGTCGTTATCGCCCGAGCTATGCTCAACGAACCCCAGATTCTGATCGCCGACGAACCGACGGGTAATCTCGATCCCGCCGTGTCGGATCAGATTATGAAGGTGTTTCAGACAATCAACGGCGCGGGTACGGCCGTACTGATGGCCACCCACAACTACGAGTTGCTCAACAAGTACCCCGCCCGCGTCCTCCGCTGTCAGGATGGTCAGGTCATTGAATTGGCGGGGTGATTAGCTGCTACTATTGCCTGGCAGCAAGCGGATTCACTACGATCAGGCTAGGTATGTGAACAAAATCAGCGGTATTGTTAGTGTACAGCTCACAGCCGTTCAACATAGCTGTTGCCGCTATTATTGAATCACCCAAGGACATCTTTCTATTCTGTCTCAGGCTAATTGCCAGATCAATTACTTCGTTAAGTACCGGAATGATTTCCACCGTGGCAAACACGCCTTCCAGATACAGTTTGTCGTCTGCTGTCAAGTTTCTCTAACCAAGCACTTCCAGTTTAGTAATGCCGGACACGTAACTGCCTGCGATCAGTGGTCTAAGGAACGCATATATGTCACTAGCGGCATAAATAATCAGATTGGAATCCAGTAATCTCATTCTTCATCCCGGAAAGGCAGTTTACGATCCTGACGCGATTCGCGCAGATGAGCTAACGCCCCTTCTATATCCATGCTGGGACTTCCCCGCATTACGCGCTCACGGGCAAGGGCCATCTCCTCATCCGACAATTTATTGACCGACAGCTGATTAGCTGGCAATTCTGTCTTTTTTAAATCAATCAGTTTCATATCGGCTAAATCCTCTAATAGCCTCAGAGCTTTTGGATTGATGATATCGACTGTGTATGTGTCCATCTGTTTGTCAGTCTGCTTCTTACGCAAGATACGAAAACCGGGCTGATCTGCTGTACCTTACTGACTGGACGCGTTGACGGGCGGAAATAATCAACAAGCACGGTGTATTCAGAGTTGAGACAGGGAAAACCAAACTCAACGGTATGACTACTATGCAGGACCCACGGACACAATATCCGGTCCCTCCCTACCCGCAGGACGATCAGAATCACCCCGGCACAGAAGCCAGCATGACACCTAAAGCCGACCACGGCGAAACGTCGTATAAAGGCAGTGGCCGACTGGCCGGGCGCAAAGCACTCATCACGGGTGGCGACAGCGGTATCGGTCGGGCGGTTGCGCTGGCGTTCGCCAGAGAAGGTGCTGACGTGGTTATCTCGTATCTGGACGAAGACGACGATGCGCAGGAAACGATTCGGCTGGTGCAGGAAGCGGGCCGGAAGGGCATTGCTATCGCCGGTGATATTCAGGAAGAAGTCCATTGTAAGCAGCTTGTCAAACAGACGGTTGACGAACTGGGCGGGCTGGATATTCTGGTCGTCAATGCTGCGTTTCAGATGGCCCACGATTCGTTTCTGGACATTCCCAACGACGAATTTGAACGCACCTATCGGACCAACGTCTTTGCCCTGTTTTATTTGTGCAGAGCCGCTGTTCCGGTGATGAAGCCCGGCAGTTCTATTATCAACACAGCGTCGATACAGGCTTATATGCCCGAACCGTCGATTCTGGCGTATGCCAGTACCAAGGCAGTTATTGTCAATTTCTCGAAAGGGCTGGCGAAAGAAGTAATCGAAAAAGGCATTCGGGTGAACATTGTCGCTCCCGGACCAGTCTGGACACCGCTGATACCGGCCACGATGCCCGACGAAAAAGTAAAAACGTTCGGCGAAGATTCGTACTTGGGCCGGGCTGCGCAACCCGTCGAGTTATCACCGATCTACGTGCTGCTGGCATCACAGGAAGCGAGTTACATTACCGGCATGGTGTACGGCGCAACGGGTGGTCGGCCCATTGGCTAATGTCAACCGTCACTTATTGACCCGATAGAGGAACCGGTTTCGTAGCCGGTTCCTCTATTTTTGTAGGGTAACCAGACCCGACAGTATGCGCTTTTTTCTTTTCCTGTGCTTATTTCCTGCCATCGTATCGGCACAGCACCCGTCGGCTAAACGCATTCGTCGGTACGTTCATTACCTGGCATCAGACGCCATGAACGGACGCGGTACGGGTAGTCCGGAGAATGCCAGTGCTGCGCAGTATATTGAGAATCAGTTTCGCCGGTACGGCCTGAAACCGCTCGGCACAACCGGATTTCGACAGTCGTTTACCGCTAAAGTTCGGCGTGTTGTGGTCCCCGACAGTTTGCGCCCGGCAGAGAATGTCATCGGCTTCCTAGACAACGGTGCGCCTTACACGATTGTCGTCGGTGCTCACTACGACCACCTGGGTATGGGTCGGCAGGGCAGTTCGCTGGATTCGCTGCCGCAGGGCAAAATACACAACGGAGCCGACGATAACGCATCGGGTGTTGCCGGCCTGCTCGAACTGGCGAGGTACTATGCAGGAAACAGGAAAAAAGAGCCCTATAACCTACTGTTCATGGCATTCGGCGCGGAGGAGCTGGGTTTGCAGGGTTCCCGTTACTTCCTCAACAATCCGACGTTACCGCTCGCTACCCTCAATTTCATGGTTTGCATGGATATGATTGGTCGGTACAACCCTGAGCGGGGCGTTGGCATCGGCGGCTACGGCACGAGCGATACGTGGCCCGCAGTCTTCAAAGGCGTAGCGAGCCCGATCAGGTTTTTCACCGACCGGCCCGGCAACGGTGGCTCCGACAACGCAGCTTTTTACGCGAAGCAGATTCCGGTGCTGTTTTTTCACACGGGTGGCCACCCCGACTACCACAAACCCAGCGACGACCCCGATACGATCAACGTGGAAGCCGAGAAGCATATTCTGGACCTGGAGATAACCTTACTGGACCGGGCCATGCAACAGCCGAAGATGGTGTTTACGCCGGTGAAGTAGGGACAGAGTGCTATATTTATTCCCCTATAAACGATAGCAAAAATGCTTGACCGTATCACGATTGATCCAGCTATTTGTCATGGTAAGCCAACCATCCGAGGGTCGAGACTACTGGTGGCGACCATTGTAGACTTATTGGCCAGTGGCATGACATGGGAAGAGATTCGGGCCGACTACGCCGGGCTCGAGTCGGAAGACATTCAGGCTTGCCTGCACTATGCTGTTCGTCTGTTACAGTTCCGAACACTCCCGCTGGCGGCATGAAATTTCTGATCGATGAACAGTTACCCCCCTTGTTGGTAGACTGGCTACAGGAAAAGGGATATGACACTATTCATGCAACAGCTTTAGCGACAGGAGATCGCATAACTGACCACTATATCTGCCAACGAAGCATCGATGAACAGCGAGTCGTTATCACAAAAGACGAAGATTTTCTGACTACATACCTGCTGAAGAAGCAGCCTTACAAGTTAATCTATCTCACGGTGGGCAACATAAAGAACAGACAGCTTCTGGATTGATTTCGTGCCAGCTTTGATTCTTGGAAGTTTCAATTAGAAGCAGGTGCTAACGTCATTGAAGTCAGTCAGTATGACACTAAAGTTCGCGATTGACAAACACACGCTACGAGGGTAAATGTGTTCCCTTTGCCGGTTTAGCCACGAGCGCATTATCTTTGCCCCGCTTATTCCCCGACTGCTCGCATGGCCCAACCGACCCATCGTACTGCCCTCAGCGTCCGCCATCTGGTGGGCATCAAAGACCTGACCGAAGCTGATATTCAACTCATTCTCGAAACGGCCAGTCAGTTTAAAGAGGTCATCAATCGCCCGATCAAGAAAGTACCGTCCCTGCGCGACATTACCATTGCCAACGTTTTTTTCGAAAATTCCACCCGCACACGGCTGTCGTTTGAGCTGGCGGAGAAACGACTGTCGGCTGATGTGGTGAATTTTTCGGCATCGGGCAGCTCGGTCAAGAAAGGGGAAACGCTGCTCGACACGGTCAACAATATCCTGGCGATGAAAGTCGATATGGTCGTGATGCGGCACAGCAGCCCCGGCGCTCCGCACTACCTGACGCAGCACATCAAAGCCAACGTCGTCAATGCGGGCGACGGCACGCACGAGCACCCGACACAGGCGTTGCTCGACTCGTTCTCCATCCGCGAGAAGCTCGGCGACGTTGCCGGTAAGCGCGTTGCTATCATCGGTGACATTACTCACTCACGGGTAGCGCTCTCGAACATTTTCTGTTTGCAGAAACAGGGCGCCGAAGTCATGGTGTGCGGGCCGAAAACGCTCATCCCCAAACACATGAACGCGCTGGGTATCCGGGTAAGCCACAATGTACGCGAAGCCCTCGCCTGGTGCGACGTCGCCAACGTCCTGCGCATTCAGCTGGAACGCCAGCAGATCAAGTATTTCCCATCATTGCGGGAGTATTCGCTGTACTACGGCATTTCGAAACAGATGCTCGACGAACTCGACCGGCCCATCGTCCTGATGCACCCCGGACCCATCAACCGGGGGGTTGAACTAACGTCGGACGCGGCTGACTCGGCCCATAGCATTATTCTCGATCAGGTTGAAAACGGCGTTGCGGTGCGGATGGCGGTGTTGTATCTGCTGGCGCAGTTATAGATCAGTTCAGGCGACCGGCATAGCCTAGCTTTTTCAGCTCCGGTGCCGTCAGATTCAGCACGTTCACGTCGAGTTTGATCGGCGACAGCGGGGTGTCGGTTGAGTCGCGCGGCACCTGGCAGATCGCGTCAATCACATCCATTCCTTTGAACACCTGCCCGAAGACTGTGTAATTATCATCCAGCCGGGCCAGGCCAGCCTTGTTCTGCACGATGTAGAACTGACACCCTGCCGACAGCTTGCCGGGGTTGTTGTCGCGACCGGCCCCGACCGCGCCGTATACGTGCCGGATCGTCGGCACAAACTCTGGTTTTAGCAGGTAGGGCGAATCAGCAAATCCGGCGGGCGTATCGGGGCAGCCGCCCTGCGCGACAAAGTTCGGGATCACCCTATTCATGGTTAATGTATCCCAGTACGCTGCATTGGCCAGTTTGACGAAGCTGTCTTTGTGCCGGGGTGTTTCGTCGTAGAGCCAGAAGAGCACCTCCCCCAGCCGCGTTTTGATCTGCCCGACCGGATAGGTTTTCGGTGGTTGGGGGGTGGGATTCACCAGAAATAGATACGCAATAATCAGGAGATGACAGGGCATGGTCGGGGGCAATTAGTGGCGAAGTCAGCCGGTTTGCGAACCGGTTTTCCTGCAAGCTAACAGGTCTGTCATACCAAACTATGCTGCTCGCTGGTTATCTTTGGTAAAACTGCTTTGCCGCCAATGGAACAGGAACTTCGCACGCTGCACCCCCCGCACGACCACCGGTTCGACGATGATTTTTTCTTTGCCCTCTGCCAGGCCAACGAAACGACCCGAATGGAGCGCGACGCTAACGGAAACATTATATTCATGCCACCCACCGGATCAGACACAGGACGTTACAACTTAGAACTCGCCACAGAACTTGGCATCTGGAACCGTCGAAAAAAACTAGGTATTGCCTTCGACTTTTCTACAGGCTTCACACTACCTAATTCGGCCGTTCGGTCGCCGGATGTATCGTGGATCATCAACGAGCGATGGGATGCACTTACCGAGAAAGAACGGCAGGGATTCGCACCGATCTGCCCGGATTTCATAATTGAGGTCCGGTCAAAAAGCGATGATTTGAAGGAATTGAGAACGAAGATGGAGGAATACCGCGACAACGGCGTTCGGCTGGGCTGGCTCGTCGACCGGGCTGGTCAGCAGGTGTTTATCTACCGAGAAAACGGCTCCATCGAAATCCGACAGGGCAATCCCGTTACGTTGTCGGGTGAAGATGTACTCCCTGACTTCTCGATTACGCTTCCCCTGTAAGCCAGCCGAACAAATCCGAAAAACGCGCTGTTCTTCCCATACCCGCACCAATCAAAACATTCACTCAGTCGCAATTCGCTCAATCACTCATTGATATATGAAAGGCTTTCAATTCTCTGATTACGTACCCCCCGAACAGCAGGGCGGCAGCGACTTCGACAAGCTGCTCAACATCTTTCAGCAACTCCTGCTGCTGACGTCCGGCGACGTCGAGCAGGCGATGTCGTGGATGAGTCAGCTCGACCGGCAGTACGGCCTGACCGACGACAAATACGGCATCGGCAACTTCTTCGACGACCTTAAGGAAAAGGGTTACCTAACCGAGAAAAACGAGGAAGGTAAAATCCAGATGACGCCCAAAAGCGAGCAGACCATTCGCCGGAGCGCCCTGGAAGAAATCTTCGGCAAGCTTGAACGGTCGAAGTCGGGCGGGAATCACAACACGCCGTACACCGGCTCGGGCGATGAGCTGAGCAGCGATCTGCGGACGTACCAGTTCGGCGACACGCTGGAACAGATTTCGATGACCGAGTCGATCAAAAACGCGCAGATCAATAGCGGGGTCGATGAATTCCGGCTGATGGAGCGCGATCTCGAAGTAACGGAAAAAGAGCAGAAAACGCAGACCTCGACAGTGCTGATGATCGACATCAGCCACTCGATGATTCTGTACGGTGAAGACCGGATTACGCCCGCCAAGAAAGTCGCGCTGGCCCTGACGGAACTTATCAAGGTCAAGTACCCCAAAGACACGCTCGACATCGTGGTGTTCGGTAACGACGCGTGGCAGATTCAGGCCAAAGACCTCCCCTATCTGGAAGTTGGCCCGTACCACACCAACACGGTGGCCGGGCTGGAACTGGCGATGGACCTGCTGCGTCGCCGGAAAAACAAGAACAAGCAGATTTTCATGATTACAGACGGGAAACCGACCTGCCTGAAAGAGGGGATCAAGTACTACAAGAACTCGTTCGGCCTTGACCGGAAGGTGGTCAGCAAAACGCTGACGCTGGCGGCCCAGGCCCGGCGGCTCGACATACCCATCACGACGTTTATGATTACGTCGGACCCATACCTGAAGCAGTTCGTGCAGGAGTTCACAAAAGTCAATAACGGACGGGCGTACTACAGTGGTTTGCAGGGTCTGGGCAACATGATGTTTGAGGATTTCCAGCGCAACCGCCGGAAGAATATCAAGGGGTAAGCTGGTTTTCGGCTTACAGTATTTGTCGAACGGCAGGTAGGCATGGCTTACTTGTCGTTTTTTGTTTGCCGACATGACAACGACAGCAAAGGCAACTATTCCGCTGGCTACCGGTAATTTTACCTATCTTTGTTTTGTTGTCAATGAAACAAAGTTTATGAATACATCCGCCCGTGTCGAAAACGCCGTTCTTAGGGACGTGCCCAATCATATCAACGATGGGGAGATTCTGAATTTTCTCTACACAAAAGATGTCAACTGGCAGCACGTCAACGCGATAAAAACGCTGACCGACTTCAACGATGAAGTCATTTCGGACTGGCTCAACGTCAGCGTCAAGACGTTCCGCGAATACAAAAAGCCGCAAAACGTTTTCAAAGACAATGTCAAGGAGCAGGTACTGCTACTGCTGTCGCTGGTTAAGCACGGACTAGACCTGTTCGGCTCGGCCAGCGCCCTCGACCAATGGCTAACCCAGCCCAACTTTTACTTCGATAATCGTAGCCCCAACGCGTACCTCAACACGGTGACGGGTATCCGGTTCGTTGATGACCGGCTGACGGCAATGGAATACGGCGACAACGTGTAGTGCATGGAGGTGTTTCGCATCAGTAAGGAAATTTACGCACAGACGCTACGGGCGTCCGGGAGTGCCAACCGCTGGAACATGAATGGGCAACACGTTATTTACGCCGGTTCGTCGCGCTCGCTGGCATCGCTGGAACTGGCCGTTCATCGCGGTTCCATTCAGCCCCTGGCCAATTATAAAACGATGGTTATTTCCATTGCCGACGACGATCATCTGGTCCGGCAGGTGAGCAGCAATGAGTTACCGGCCAACTGGCGAACCATGGCCGGTTACCCGGCTCTGCAACGCATCGGCTCGGCCTGGTATACGACGCAGGAAACGCTGGTGCTCAAAGTGCCGTCGGCGGTGATTCCGTATGAATACAATTATATGATCAATACTGAGCACCCCGACTTTGGCCGATGCGTTCAGCTGGTACGCACGGAGGATTATTTTTGGGATTCCCGACTACTGTAAGATTGTCATGCTGTCCGTATCTACATTCGCTCAAAAAGTCGGGGCTACGGTTCCTACTTTTCTGTTACTGCTCGCTATGACCGTCGACGGTTTTTCGCAGTCCAGGACCACGTTGGCCGATTCGATTACAGGTTATCTGCGTACAGTCCCGGCGTCGGCAATGGTCAGTATGGCGGTTGAGTCATTGCAGGATAGTACCGTGTCGGCGTATGTCAATGCGGACAAATTGGTGCCCTCGGCGAGTGTCATCAAACTGCCGATTTTGGTGGAAGCCATGGAACGGGTAAAAGCGGGTACGCTCGACCTGTCGGAGATTCATATCCTGACCGACTCGGAGAAAGTGGGTGGCGATGGCATCCTGAAAACCTACTCCCACCGAAGTCGTATCAGCTACGCCGACCTGCTCCGTCTGATGATAATCTACAGCGACAATACGGCCACCAATATATTCATCAACGAACTTGGTATGGACGCCATCAACGCCCGCATCCGGGCGATGGGCCTGACCGGCACCCGGCTCAACCGGGTAATGATGGATACGGTAGCCGCCCGACAGGGCCGTGATAATGTCGTTACGGCGCGGGACATGAACCGGCTGCTTAGCCAGATTTACCGGCATCAACTGGCAACACCTGCGCTCTGCGAGCAGATGCTCGACATTCTGAAGCAGAACGAAGACACGCTGACCATTCCCCGGTTGCTGCCCAAATCCGTTGCCGTCGCCCACAAGACCGGTACACTGCCGTACGTCCGGGCTGATGCGGGTATTGTCTATTCGAAGACCCCGTTTCTGCTCACCGTCCTGGTACAGGGGGTGCCAACACCCGACGCCGAGCGCATCATTGCCGAACTGGCCCTGCTCTGTTACCGAACCCCACCCCTGGCCCCTCCCCGTTAGAGAGGAGAATAACCCGTTTTCCCATTTTTTTCAAAGGTGGTTCCACAGACGAAAATTGAAATTAGGTTCCCCTCCCTAACGGGGAGGGGTTAGGGGTGGGGTCAACGAAACAACAACAGGCAGGCAACCGGAACCAGCACGAGGGAAATAACCGAGGAGAACGTAACCAGAATCGACGCGTCTTCGGTTTCGGCGTCGATGAAGGTGGCGAACACGACAAGATTGGCGGCAATTGGAAACGACGCCATCAGTAGCATCAGCTTCTGCTCGTCGCTTTGCAACTGGCCGATCAGCACTGATTCGAGCCAGACCAGTGCCCCCAGTATAAGCGCGGCCGATACATACCGCACAGCCATCAACTTACTGAACTGCCCATAGTTGACTTTCTTGATGTCGACCGCCGTCAGCGTTACCCCAATGATAATCATACCCAGGGCAGACAATGTCCAGCTGGCCCCTTTCATCACCGGCTCCAGCGATTCGGGCATTTTGACCCCGTACAGATTGGCGATAATAGCCGCGATCAGGGCGTAGATCGCGGGAATTTTCAGCACGTTTTTCATCGAATCACCAACACTGATGTCTTTACTGCGCGACACCAGGTAATACCCTATGGTGTCGCCGTACAACACGTTACCCATGTAGGCGCTGATAATGAGCGGCATTTTCTCCTCGCCAAACAAGGCCATCACCACCGGAATACCGAACCAGCCGATGTTGAAGTACGAAAACGAGCAGCGTAGCAGATCGGGGTTGACGTCGGGCTTCAACCACCGTTTAACCAGTTCGGCGGGCAGGTTCATCAGCGCAGCCAGCAGGAAAATAATCGACAGAGCCGTAGCCAGTTGCGCTGGTTCCGCTTTCAGGATGTTGTCGAAAATGACCAGCGGAATCAGCACGTAGAGCAGCAAACTCGAAATCGGCTTGCTTTTCAGACCGAACCACCGACTGGCGACATACCCAAGGATGATAAAACCGTACAGGGGTACGACACTAGTAAGCAACTCGTTCAGTACGTTCATGTTGTAAGCGTTTGATAATCGCGTGCGTAAGCGGGTCGACACGTTCGACGTTGAACCAGACGGCATTTGTATCGAACAACTCACCGACCAGCACGTGTCCGATGCCGTAAGCGGGTGCATCCGTTACGTCAGAAACGTACAGCTGCATGGTGTTGACGTCGGCCTGAACCCCCCCGGCCTCGCAGGGCACTAACTGCTCTTTTTCCACTAGTTTTTGCAGAATCGGCACCAGCATTTTGTCCGCTTTCGTGGCCGGTCCCGTTGCGTTGATGACATAATCGGCCGTATCAGTGTACCCGGTTTCAGTCGTCAGCGTGTACTCCCGTTTCGCATCGTTCCACTCGACTTTATCAGAATAAGCCGTTACCGTGAGCTGCCCCGACGCCAGTAAGTCGCGGAGTTTTTTCGCATTCTGGAGCGGCATGGCGTGGCGGTTAATATCGGAATAGGGCTTGAGCCACTTACTGAACCGAATGCGCTCGTCCTGCGGCAGCAACTGCCAGATATCGAACGAGATATGCCGGGTCGAATACAGGATATGCTGGAAAACACTGGCGTAGTCTTCGGCCTGCCGAATGTCGTCCGTCAATAGATCGAGCTGATTTTTACCGATGCGTTTGAACTGCTTCCAGTCCTGCGGGCCCAGTATGCGTTCGGCTTCGGCCCGAAACAACCGGAACAGATCGCTGGCCCGCAACGTGCGCCGTTTCTCGCGAATCAGCCTGCGCACGTTAGCCATCGTCAGCACCTGACGCTCAAACGGTTTTTCTTCGGGCGACTGCACGCGGGGCAACAGTCCGTCTTTCGAGTACAGCTTGATCGGCCCCTGATGCCCGTTGTTGACCAGCGTAATTACCGCGTCGATAGCCGTCAGGCTGGCACCCAGCACGCAAACCGACGCGTCTTTGTCGGTAATCGTTTGCAGAATACGGCTGGCTGGCCAGGGCGAATCGAGGTAATTAGGCGATTCGTCGAGCTGATGAAAATTGTTGGATTTGGGCGTCCCCGTTGCCAGTACCAGCACGTCGGCGTCGATTGTCTGACCCGACTCCAGCGTAATCGTCGCGCCATCGTCGGTAATGGTTGCGTCGGTAGCCAGCTCGTGGTACACGTCGACCGTCATGCCGTGCTGCCGGGCCAGATCGACGTACTGATCGAATACGTCCTTCAGGTAAATGCCATACAGTTCGCGGGGCGGGTAACTGGCAGCGTCGATGGCTGTGCCGGGGTAGTGACGTTCGATCAGGTCGCTGTGCCCGGCCATCCAGTCGACGAAGTGGTTGGTTTCCTCCGCGAAAATGCCCATCAACCCGGCCGACGTGTTGAGCAGGTGACCTTTCTGCCCGGTATCGTAGGCCAGTCCCGGCCCGATCTCCTCCCGTTTCTCGATGAGCGCAAACGCAACCGGTTCCGGCTCGGGCGCAATGATTAGTTTCAACACAAGGTGAATAAACGTAGCGGTTCCACTCGCTCCACCCCCTACTATCGCAATCGTTCGCTGGTTCATTCGTTCGTCAAAAAAACGGGGTCGCTGTCGTCCATTGGATTCGTAGCGCCCCCGTTTCTTTAACCTCGTTTTAATGATAATGTTACGCCCGCGCAGCACCCACGACCTGCATAGTCAGCGTGTAGACAGATTTTGATGCCGTAATAAACAGTGTTTTTCGATCAGTACCCGCGAAACAGAGGTTGCCCGTCCAGTCTTCATCGACCGGAATCTGCGCAATTTTCTCACCGGCCGGGCTGTAAACCGTCACGCCATCCCCCCCCGTCAGGTACAGGTTACCGCGTTCGTCCAGAATCATCCCGTCCGACCCCTGTTCGACAAACAACTGCCGATTAGCCAAACTGGCATTCGGTTTAATGTCGTAGCGGTAGGTTTTGTCGGCGTCGATGTCGGCTACGTAAAGTTGGGTGCCATCGGTTGTACCGATGATACCGTTTGGCTTTTTAAAATCGGTGTCGACCTGTTCGGGTTGTGATGATCCTTTGGGTAGCAAATACAGGTATTCGCCGAACACGTCAGGGCCGCCGTGCCACCAGTATTTGCGTTCGTAAAAAGGGTCGGTAAAGTAAATATTGCCCCGCGCATCAATCCAGAGATCATTCGGGCCATTGAGCCGGGCTCCTTCGTGATCGGTCATCAGGATCGTCACCTGCCTGTCGGGGCTGATCGACCAGATTTCGTTTTTTTCATCGGCGCAGGTCATCAGGTTACCATCAGCGTCGAAGTACATGCCATTGGAACGGCCCGTTTTGTCGAGAAAAACCGATAGAGAGCCATCGGTACCGTATCGCCAGATTGTATCATTGGGCTGATCGGAGAAAAAAACGTTTCCGTCGGCGTCCGGGGCTGGCCCTTCGGTAAAGTCAAACTGGCTCGACACACAGGTTAGTACAGCGCCCGGCGTGATGAGATTCGTTGTGTCAAAAGCGGTGAAGGGTTCGGAATCAGGTTGAGCCATGGCCGTCGGAGTTAGTGAAGTATATGGGCAAACAACCGCCCCCACCGTTGGCTTGTTTACAACTCAGCGCCGGACTAACCGTTCTTACTACACGCTAACCACTGACCGAATGACCTTCGCCGACAAAGCCATCGCCTATTACCATGCGCTGACCGCCCCAACCGATTTGCCGCCGGGACTGGGCGTCATGAACCCGTACGAACAGCCCGCTGTACGGACTATCATCGAGCAGTTTTACGCTAAATTTTACGCCGACAATCGGCCCCGCGTGTTTGTGCTGGGGATCAACCCCGGTCGGTTCGGGGCGGGTGTAACGGGCATTTCGTTTACGACGCCCCAGAATCTGCGCCGGTACTGCGGCATCGACAACGACCTGCACGACACGCCCGAACTGTCGAGCCGGTTTATTTATCAGGTCGTCGACGCGTTTGGCGGAGCAACCGAGTTCTACGGCCGCTTTTTCCTGACGTCGCTGTTTCCAATGGCCCTGACCAAAGACGGCCCCAAAGGTGGCCCGGTCAACTACAATTTTTACGACGACAAACAGACAACAGCGACCTTATGGCCTGCTATCACCAAAGCGGTACAAACGCAGCTCGACTTTGGTGCTGACCGACGCGTGGCCGTCTGCCTGGGCCGTAAAAACGAAACGTATCTGAAGCGGCTCAACGAGCAGCAGGGCTTTTTCGACCGCATCGTCACGCTCGATCACCCGCGCTATATCCTGCAATACAAAAGCAAATCCCTGCCCGCGTATCTGGAGAACTACATCACGACGCTGCACGACTGTATGGAGCAGTCGTAAAAAAAGCGGCTCTCCGGCGCCGGAGAGCCGCTTTTGCCGTCAGGATTCACGCCCGTGTCAATTCGATCGTCTGTGTAACGGTATCGTTTTTACCGTCGCCGTCCACATCGGCATCACTCGACGTCTGCGAGATTTTGAGCGTGTTGCCGCTGATTGCCGTGTCATACACCTCCGATGCGCCACTACTGTCGGTGAGGGTCAGTTTGTTTCCGTCCAGTTTCCAGGAACTGTTCGTATCGACCAGGTCTGTACTGGTTGTATTGGTGCATTTCTGACCGGCTACACCCGTAATTTTTCCGCCACTCAGAAACGTAATTCGGGTGGTTTTGAAACAGGTTTCGACGTCGGCCCCGCCATACTTGACGAGCAGAGGCAGCACATCGTTAGTTTTCGTACCGTTACCCAGCAGATCAAAGGCCGGGTCGATTTTCAGGCCGGAGAAAGCCCAGGTTCCTTCGATGGAGGATGCCGGATTGACCGGGTCGCTGCCGCTTTTGCTGCAACTGCCAAACCAGAACAGAATCGATACGACGAGTACCCATGTAAGCAGGCGGGTTGTTGTTGGTGTGTGCATAATAGAGGAGTTGTAAATGAGTAAAACAAAGATTAGCGGCTTGTAATCAACTTCTTATTGCTACTTAGGCAACGGTATAAGACGCTCGTAAACGGTATAAATCAGGATACAACTACACGTCCAGCAACCTACCCTGAAAGTAAAACCAGCCCCGCAACGGCTTTTCAGCCACAAACCTTACTGCCCCCCATGCGCATCCTTTCTGCACTGTTGCTAAGTCTACTGCTGTCGTCGGCACAGGCCCAGCCTGGTTATCAACCAACCGCCGGTAATGTGGCGGCCCGTAAAGCGTTTCAGGACGATAAATTTGGGCTGTTTATCCATTGGGGCGTCTACAGTACACTCGCATCGGGTGAATGGGTGATGAACGAACGACAAATTCCCGTGAACGACTACGAGAAGTTACCTGCCTTTTTCAACCCGATTGCATTCGACGCGAAGGCGTGGGTGGCGATGGCGAAAAACGCGGGCATGAAATACATCACCATCACGAGCAAGCACCACGACGGCTTTGCGATGTACGACTCGAAGGTGTCGGACTACGACATCATCGACCGGACGCCGTACAAAAAAGACGTTCTGAAAGCTTTGGCCGACGAGTGCCGGGCGCAGGGTATCAAGCTGTTTTTCTACCATTCGCACCTCGACTGGCACAGCCCTGACTACTACCCACGCGGCCGAACCGGGCAGAACCTCGGTCGACCCGATTCCGGTGATTTCAACAAGTACCTGACCTACATGGACACCCAACTGACCGAACTGCTGACCAACTACGGCCCCATCGGCGGGATCTGGTTCGACGGCTGGTGGGATCAGCAGGCAGGCGACAAAACCGACCCAAAAAAAACCAAGCTCGACTGGCACCTCAACCGTACCTACTCGCTGATCCACAAGCTTCAGCCGGCTACGCTGATCGGTAATAATCACCACGTCGCGCCCTTTCCGGGCGAAGATTTTCAGATGTTCGAGAAAGACCTGCCGGGGCAGAATCAGACGGGTTTCAGCGAAAACTCGGAGGTCAGTAAGCTGCCGCTCGAAACCTGCGAGACGATGAATGGCGCGTGGGGGTTCAACATCAACGATCACAAGTACAAGAGCACGAAAGACCTGGTACAGTACCTAGTGAAAGCCGCCGGGCACAACGCCAATTTTCTGCTCAACGTCGGCCCGATGCCCGACGGACGGATTCAGCCGGAGTTTGTGAAAACGCTGGGTGAGATGGGGCAATGGATGCAGCAGAACGGCGAAACGATCCACGGTACGCGCGGTGGACCGGTCGACGCCCGCGACTGGGGTGTCAGCACCGTCAAAGGCAACAAAGTGTATATCCATATTCTCGACTGGCCCGACAAACAGTTGTCGCTGCCAACGGTGACCGGCAAAATCAAATCGGCCCGACTCTTCGCCGACAAACGTCCGGTGAAAGTCAGCCAGTCAGCAGAAGGGGTTGTTTTGACCATGCCCGCTACCCCAGCCCCCGACGCCATCGACACGATTGTTGAACTGGAAATGTAGCCCAGACCCGCCCGGCGGCCACCGTGGCGCGGCCCGGTCCCGGTCTGGAGGGCGCGACAGCGACCAATAAAGCTGCCACATGATTAACTTGGCCTGACGGCCTCCAGATGTGGACATCTGGGCTACATAGTAAATTTACCCTCCAAATTCTATGATAACCCGATACCTGCTTTGCCTGATTCTGCTCGGTGCGTTCAGTTTCCGGCCACCCCAACCGATGACGTGGGTAGCCATCGGCGATTCGATCACGTACCTCAACGACCACCCCGAGCAGACCGGCAACCGCATCACGAAGGGCTACATGACCCGCGTGGTGGAGAAACTGCCGTACATCCGCTTCGTCAATCAGGGCCACAACGGCTGGACCGCCATCCGCATCGCCCAGCAGATCGACTCGCTCGGACTCACCAAAGCCGACATTTATTCGGTCTTTCTCGGCACCAACGACTGGTGGCACAGTAAACCGCTCGGCCACTTCACCGATTACCGGCAAAATACCGGCACGGGCACGGTCTACGGCTCGTTTCGCATCATCCTCGACAAGCTCCGGCGGCTCAACCCACAGGCGCATCTGCTGCTCATAACGCCCATGCAACGGGGTGATTTTGTGTACATCAACAACCCGAAAAACAACGCCTATGGCTCCTACAAGCCGAAAGACGGGCAGACACTCGAATCGTTTGCGCAGGCCATCGACTCCATCGGCCACGCCGAGCAGATTCCGGTTGTCGATCTGTACCATCTGCGCAGCCTACGGGTCGAAAAGCTGGTGAACTACAAGCGCCTGAAAGATCCCGCCACCGGTCAGTACGTCGACTACCGCTACCCGGCTTACACCAGTGTCTCTTTCAACCCCGACACCGACGAGTACCCCTACCCGACCGGTGCCATCGCCCGCACCTACGACGGCCTGCACCCCTCCGACGAAGGCTATGCACTCATCACCCGGGCAGTGGTCAAAGCGATGAAAACGTTTCGACAGGCGAATTAGAAACCGATTAAAGAAAGTCGTGCGTTTTTCGTAGACGGCATTGCTTTTGCGCGAAACAGGTGGCTATTTTTACCAATCTATTAGCACCTGTTCATCTATCTATGCGCCAACTGTTTACTGCTTTATTCGTCTGTTTTTTCCTTTCCTCCGCCCTCGCGCAATCCACCGTTTATGTCACCCCTACCGGCTCCGGCAACCAATCCGGCGGCTCCTGGAGCGACGCTATATCAGGCACGCAGTTGCAAGGTCGCCTTGCTTCGGCTTCTTCGGGAACGCAATTCTGGATTGCGGGAGGAAAATATTCACCGGGCATTCTGCGAACAGCAACGTTTCAAATTCCGTCGGGCGTACAGGTGTATGGTGGATTTATAGGCAACGAAAACCAGTTAGTACAGCGACAGATAAGCAGCCCATCCAGCACAACGTTTACAGGCGAGACAGGCGACCCTGCCATTATTGGTGACAATAACCGCCATGTAATCAGTTTTAGAAATGTGTCAACCAACACACGCTTGGATGGGTTGGTCATAACAGGAGGCAATGCCGACAGTGGCAGCTCACCCGACAACTTAGGCGGAGGTGTTTATAATGAGGCCAGTGCGTCAAACACCAGCGCCCCTCAGCTGACGAACTGCGTATTTGTTGCGAACAGTGCCGCGAATGGGGGAGGCATGTGTAACACAGCAAAAGAATACGGATACTGTCTACCAACAATAACCGCCTGTATTTTCACACGGAACAAAGCAACGTCGTCTGGGGGTGGCGTTTATAATGACACTTCCAGAGGAGTTTGTAATCCGACCTTTTCAGCTTGCCAATTTACGGTGAATGAAGCACAATCGGGAGGTGGGTTGACCGCTACCTACTCATTTAGTTCGGAGGCTAATAAGCCCATCTTTCTAAACTGTATTTTCAATGCGAACAGTGCCCGTTCGGGCGGAGGCATCTCATTTTCAGGCGCCTTTAATGCGATTCTGAACCCAACGCTCACAAACTGTCTTTTTATAAACAATCAAGCGTCAAACACTGGTGGAGCGATAAATGCAACAGTGGTCAGTTACTCCAAAGCGACCCTCACGTTAACAAACTGTACAGTTAATGCCAACGGAGCTTCTTCGGGCAATGGTATATTCAGTAACCGATACGACGATAGTGCGCTAACCATTCGTTTCACGAATTCAATCTTACGAAATGGTGGTTTCTCGCATGATACCGACACAAATAAAATCCCCCCCACTTACGACGTTACTTATTCAGACGTCGAAGGTGGCTTCAACGGTACGGGAAACATCAATGCCGATTCTCTGTTTGTCGATACTGGTGCAACTAATTATCGGCTCAGAAGTGGTAGTCCGGCTGTTAATGCTGGCGACCCAGCTAGCACAACAGCAACTGTATCGGCTACGGATCTGGACGGTATAGCGCGACTCTCGGAGGGACGGGTCGATATGGGCGCATACGAGATGCCTGCTACCGTTATTCGCTATGTAACAGTAGACGGCACTGGTGACCAGTCAGGCTCGTCATGGAGCAACGCTATATCAGGTATGCAGTTTCCGGCACAACTGAAAGCAGCTACAGCCGGAGCGCAATTCTGGGTTGCTCGTGGTACATACAGACCTACTGCCACCGCAGACCGGGCTGCTTCCTTTAGCATCAATGCGGGAGTCAGTCTTTACGGTGGTTTTATCGGGACAGAGGTAGCCCTTAATCAGAGACCAGCAGCCCAGAATGAAACTATTCTATCAGGCGACATCGGGGCGCAGAATGATAGACGGGACAATAGTCAAGTTGTAGTCTATTGCGAGAATCCGTTGCTCGGTATTCGATTGGACGGCTTCACGATGCAAGACAGTTATCAGGATAATTATAATAGCCGGGGTGGTGGTGGTGGTCTTCAAGTACGGGTATTAACAGGCGACAACAACATTCGTGTTACCAATTGCCGATTCATAAATCACACTAGCACAAATATTTTCTCAGGGGGCGGTGGCATAGTTGTATTTACCAAGCCGAACGCCCGTTGCACAAATGTGATTCAGAACTGCTATTTTTCTGACAACCTAACTGGCTACGGAGGAGCTTTTCTGCCTTATACGGATGGGGAAGGCATGCAACGTTCGCTGGTTGAGGACTGTATATTTGAACGTAATTCGGCGTATTTGTATGGCGGTGCTATTTCGAACCATTACTCGTCCAGTCTCAATTCACTAACCATACAACGCTGTCAGTTTCGAGACAACCATTCTGTCACAGGGTATGGTTTGACCGGTGCAGCCGTTGAAACGACATCAGGCAGTTACACCGTTTCAAACTGTCTGTTTGCGAATAACATAAACTCGGAAGGAAATGGCGGTGCGGTATACATTGCCGGTTCTAAGCCCACGTTTACCAACTGCGTTTTTGCTGGCAACTCAGCCAAAAATGGTGGTGTAGTGCACAGCGTATCCGAATCAGCAGCAGTACTAGCCGATTTTGTAAACTGCCATTTCGTCGGCAACAATGCGTCTGCTTCAGGAGGGGTGTTTAGTTTGGTCAATAGTGATGAATACAAAGGCAGGCCAACCCATTCCAACGATATGCGTCTAATCAACTGCATTATCAGGAACAACAACGCTGGTAGCAACGTCCTCTTTAGCGTTGATCAATATATGGGATCAAATCTGGGGTCACTGAAAATTACATATTCCAATATTCAGGGCGGCTTTTCGGGTACAGGCAACATCGATGCTGACCCACTGTTTGTCGATGCAGCAAATGGTGATTATCGGCTGAAGGCGGGTAGCCCGTCGATCAATACCGGCGACCCAGCTAGCACAACGGCAACGGTGTCGGCGACGGATCTGGCCGGGAATCAGCGGGTTGCGGAGAACCGAATCGATATGGGGGCATACGAGTTTCAGGTATCAGCGATGATGGGGGCAGATCTGAGTCTACGGCTCAATGTCGACGGTCGGACGCCGGGTACCAATCAGGCGGTGACGTACCAATTGACGGTAACGAACGATGGGCCGATCAAAGCAACAGGCGTAACCTGGCAAAATCGCCTGCCTGATAATATGGCGTTCGTCGGGGGCAGTAACCTGTCGCTGAACAACGGCATATTGAGCGGGTCTATCGCAACGCTGGAGCCGGGGGAGTCGAGTACGTTCTCGTACCAGCTACAGGCCAGCCAACCGGGACAATATATTAACGCGGCCCAGATTACGGCCGCCGACCAGCCCGACCCGGATAGCCAACCGAATTCCGGCACGGGCGACGGGCAGGACGATGCGGCACAGGTAGACGTTCGGGTGGGGCCAGTAGTCCGGTCTACGCGTCAGCAAATCCGAATCAGGTGCCGCTGCCACCCGTTCAGTCGAATCAGCCCGCGCCCGATCCCGGCAAGGTTGATCTGGCGCTGAGTATGGCTGTCGACAATCGCACGCCGAGGGTTGGCGATCTGCTCACCTATGTGCTGACCATCACGAATCAGGGGGGTGCAACGGCTTCAAACGTACGGGTAACGGCGTACCTGCCCGACGGTCAGGAGTTTGCGGGCAGCGGGGATGGCCTGAGCGCGAGCGACGGCGGTGTGTCGGGCGGCACAGCGTCGATACCGGCGGGTGGTCAGGTCAGCGTACGATTCACAGCGCGGGTTACAGCGTCAAAAATGGGCGTTACGAAAGCGCAGATTCGGCAGGCCAGCCCCGCCGACGTTGATTCAACGCCCGACAATGGCACTGACAACGGCGAAGACGATACCGCCCAAGTCGATTTGCGGTCGCTTACCGGGTTGTAAACACAAAACCGCCATCGCCCGTATCCTGTACCGGCGATGGCGGCTCTACCCTACTCGTCCCGGTTACCGGAACCGCTGAATGCTGAAATCCTGCGCGTTGCCGGTCTCGCCAATCCGGGCGTTGAGCGTGTAAACCTGGTTGTTTACGGCCACGCTGGTCGTTGCGCCCGTGTACACATCCGTATCATACTTCAGGATAGTGGCCGTTTGCCAGTTGTCGGTACTACGCACCTGTGCGACCCGGTTTCCGCCCGTCACAACGTACAGATCGTTGTTGAGAAAGGTCAGTCCATCGCCGGGCAGCGACGTAGCAATAGTCACTTCAGAAATAGCGTTTCCGTTCTTCAAATCGACTTTGTACAATTTGCCCTGACCCGTGTTGGCAACGATCAGGTACCCGTCCGGATGGTAGGCAATGCCGTTTAGCCCAAACGTCGGGCTGGCAAACCGGGTATCGTCCCGCACCAGCACACTGGCCGCGCCGGTGGCAGTAACCCGGTAGATTACGGGCGAAAACGAATCCGTTACGTAGGCCGTACCATCCGGCGCAATCGTCACGTCGTTGGCAAAGTTCGGGTCGGCAGCCGGGAGTAGATCATCCAGATCCGTCCGGCGTTCCAGCTGACGCGTGGCTAGGTTAAAAACCAGCAACTCGGCCGTCTGACGCGTCGTAGCGGCACTACTTCGTGCCGACCGGCCCTGATCGCTGTTGCAGACGAATACCCGGCCACCCGCCACTTTCATGCCGATAGCCGCAATGAGTGCCGGGTCGGTAAGCAGGTCTTCGTATCGCCCATCGATACTGACCGTACCTACCTTACCCAGGGGTATCGACGTAACCAGAAAGCGGTCGAGCTGCGATGAATAGGCAATGCCCTCCGGATACTGGCGGGGAGCTACAAAATTGATGCGTGCCGGAAACTGCGCATTGGGACTATCCCGGTGATCTTCGCAGGCCATCAGGGAAGCCACGATCAGACCACAACATACTGCGTTGGAAAACGATAGATGCATAACAGACAGGGTTGATTGGTCGAGAAACAAAGCAGGTGTTCACGTATTGTTTTAATCTCGATTTAATACCCATTGCATCGTCAAATTGTTTCGTCTGACTTTCGCAACCCATCTACTTTTGCGCGGTGTCAGCCCCGGTCAGCAGTCGCTGAAACGGCCGTAAACCGTATCTTGCCAGCCCAATTAACTTTTCTCCCCTATGCTCATAACCACTACGTCGTCCGTTGAAGGAAAGCGCATCACGAAATACATCGGCATCGTCAACGGCGAAGCCATCATCGGCGCCAACATCGTCAAAGATTTTTTCGCGGGTATCCGGGATGTTGTCGGGGGCCGGTCGGGGGCCTATGAGCAGGGGTTGCGCGAAGCCAAAAGTATTGCTCTCAAAGAAATGACCGATCAGGCTCTGCGGCTGGGTGCCAACGCCATCATCGGCGTCGATCTCGACTACGAAACAATCGGTGGTAATGGCTCGATGCTGATGGTATCGGCCAATGGTACGGCGGTCGTGCTGGAGTGACCGTTTTCTCACTGTTTTGCCCACGCAGCGGCCCTTATTCCGCCCGGCTGGCGGTAGCTTTCTGGGCTTCTTTCGCCAACCAGACACGATTCGGGGCATTCCGGGCCGTGAACCAGCGCGCAGCCGAATTTTTTCACGTGTTTACCACGCTTTTTCGTACCCCTTTTCGAATACAGCTAGTTATACACTACGAACAAGCTAACTAACTCAACGTCATGAACAAGTTCATTTTAACAGGTATGCTAATTATGGGCCTTGCCGCATTCAGCGCACAGGCACAAACAGGTACAACGACCGGCACCGGCAGCAGTCAGGGGTCGAATTCCAGCACGGGCACGGGTACCAGCAACGGTACAAGTGGCAGTAGCAGCAGCAACAGCGGTTCAGGCATGGGCACGACTGGCGGCAGTACGATGAGCAGTGGCTCGACAGACAACCAGGGTGGTTCTATGTCGGGTGGCACCAGAAAAAGCCGTAAGCAAAGTGGTTCGTCGATGTCAGGGCAATCAGGCAGTAACAGCGACATGAACACAAACGGCGGCAGTGGACGCAAGAATCGCAAGAGCGGCAGCAACTCGACCATGCCAATGAGCTCGACCTCGTCGCGGTAAAACAGGCCGACATGACAGAAAAAAAGGCTCCGGAATTGATTCCGGAGCCTTTTTTTGTCGCTCAGCGCGGGTTACGGATTCCGTTTGGTTTGTGAAACGGCTTTTTTTCTGTCATCCCGATGCAAGGAGGGATCTTCCCTAACAGGCGGTGTTTGTTTGCTTTTAGCGAAGATCCCTCGCAGGCTCGGGATGACAGAATATTTCACTTCAGATAGTTAAGTGCATCATTCAAAATAGGCTAGATTATAAACCTGATTTTCTGTCATACCGATGCAGGAGGGATCTTCGGTAAAAGCAAGAAAGTGGCCAGCTACCGAAGATCCCTCCTGCGTCGGGATGACAGAAAATAATCTAATGTATTTTCAATAGCATACTTAACAATCAACAGTTTATACTATTCAGGCTGAATCGGTGGTTGTACCGGCATAGTAATAAGGTCAGATGGCAGCACCGACACTGGCGTCAGCACGACCTGCCCCGTTCGTTTCAGTACGCCCCACGAAGCGACTTCACCCCGGATGGCGTTCAGGTAAGCCCGCAGCAACACCCAGAACAGCAGATACCGCCACGCCATCCGTTGCGGCACCAGCCACAACAACGGCCGTAGCGACCGACCTTCCAGCCGGTAAGCCAGCACCGCCACGACGGCGTCGACGCCCAAAAACGCCAGAAAATACGTCAGCACTACGCCCCACGTTCCGGTCAGAAACGACAGGGCCAGTTGCAGTTCGGCCACCAGTGTCAGCAGGGGGAAGCCGAACTGAAACAGCAGCAGACTCGGCAGCGCCAGCCAGCCCACGGCGGTACCCGCACCTCCCGCCTGCCCACGGCGAAACAGCAGATCACGGTGCTTCCACACGGTCTGCATCACGCCGTAACACCACCGAACGCGCTGCTTGATGAGCATGGGCAGGGTTTCGGGCGCTTCCGTTACCGCGACAGCCTCATTGCACGCATCGACCCGGTAGCCCTTACGCAGCAAGCGTACGGTCAGGTCGCAGTCTTCGGCCAGCGTGTCGGTTGTGAAGCCGCCCGCGTCCAGCAGGGCCGACCGACGAAACGCGCCGATGGCCCCCGGCACCACCGTAATGCAATTCAGCACGGCATAGGCCCGGCGGTCGAAGTTCTGGCTCGTGGTGTATTCGATCGCCTGAAAACGAGTAAGGGCGTTGCGCTGGTTACCGACCTGTACATTACCCGCCACGGCCCCCACGATCGGGTCGGTGAAGCCCGCCACCAATAGGCTAACGGCATCGGGCAGCAACTGTGTATCGGCGTCGATACAAACGACGACATCCCCACTGGCCCGGCTAATTCCCAGATTCAGGGCCGACGATTTACCCCCGTTTGGTTTTGTCAGCACCTGAACGCGGTCATCCCCGGCGAAGCGCGCTTTCACCAGATCATACGTTTTGTCGGCCGACCCGTCATCGACAAACACAACTTCCAGCTTCGCGTAGGTACTGGCCAGCAGACTCTCGACCGTACTGATCGCGTTCAGTTCCTCATTGTAGGCCGGCACAATGATACTGACCAGACCGGTGTAGGGGTCGACAACGGGGCGCTGCTGCTTTTTTTGCCAGAGCGCCAGCCCCGCCAGCAACAGTACCCGCGTCATAGCCAGCAGAATACCGACCAGAAACAGCCACCCAAGCACACGTTGCCCGTAATAAATCAACTGAACCAGCGTCCGGTCGGTAACGAGCGTCGCCTGCTGAACAGGGGCAACCGGCATCAGTTCGCTGTCGGGGCGGTGCATAAGCTGACTCAGGGTGGCAAACCGATAGCCGCGCTGCTTGTAGTACCGAATAATGGCTGGCAGGGCCTTTACCGTTGCCGAGCGGTCGCCCCCCGCATCGTGCAGCAGAATGATATTGCCGAGATTTTCCTGTTGCTTGATCCGCGTCAGGATCTGCTCCGGGGTCACGCCCGCCTGCCAGTCGAGCGGGTCGATGGATTCGCCGATGGTGTAGTAATGCTGCTGCTCGGCCAGGGCAATCGGGCGAAGTTCACTGGCGACATTCGGCTCGCTATCGGCGTTGTAGGGTGGCCGGAACAGAATGGTCGACCGGCCGGTGATGCTTTCGATCAGCCGCCGACAGCTATTCAGCTCGAAAAATAACCGGCGCGGGCTGACTGTCGTCAGGTCGGGATGCAGCGTCGTGTGGTTACCGATTTCGTAGCCCGACCGGGCCATGCGCTGCAACAGCGGCACATTACGCTGCGCGTTCAGGCCGATCACGAAAAACGAAGCCGGTACGTGCTCGCGTTCGAGGATAGACAGAATCTGCGGGGTGTACGTTTCGTCGGGCCCATCATCGAACGACAGCACCATCGTCTTCTCCGCCTTACCTACTTTTCGCACGATGTACGACGTCGGCAGGGTCAGGTACTGCTCTTCGCTGATGAGCTGATCGACCGGGTTGTATTCCAGCTTGAGCCGCCCCGCGTGGGGGGTAGCCTCCACATCCAGAATATCGCCCTCGCCCTGGTAATCGACGCTGGGCAGCGCCGGTACCTGTTGCAGCGTCTGCCACGCCATCGGCTGGCGCGTCAGAGCGGGCACGGATAGGTCGCGGGCGTAGTAATCCCAGGTCCGGACGTCTTCCGACCCCAGCCGCCAGATGGCCGCGCCCGCCGTCTCGTAGTCTTCGGTGGCCCGTAGCACGTTGTAGGCGGAAGCCGCATCGTTGAACCAGACCGTATGTGGCCGCCCGGCGTCGTCGCTGTAGCGGAACGACAGGTTGTATGTCTGGTTGTCGTAGCGAACGGGGGTGGCCGATTTCCGGTTGGCGCGGGCCATCGCCTGCTGGTAGGTGATGTCGACACCCTCGCCCTTCGCGGGCCAGTCGTAGCCGTACCCCGCCACGCCCACGATCACCTGTTCGGAGGAGATTTGCTCACAGGTTTTTTCCAGCACGTACTCGATCCACTGGTAGGGTGCCACCGGACCGGGGGCCGACGTGCTGAAGTGCTTATCGTAGGCCATCAGTACGATATAATCGACGTACGGCTGCAGTTCGGGCAGGTCGTAGTCTTCGTTGAGCGGGGCCGTATCGATCGTGACGAGGTAACCTTTCGGGTGCAGGGCCGCGTGCATCTCGCGCACAAAGTCGGTCAGGGTTTCGTTGGTTTCTTCGTTCAGTTCCTCGAAGTCGATGTTGACGCCCTGAAAATGATGCCGGTCGAGCTGGGCCACGACCTGCGCAATAAACGCCCGCCGACGAGTGGGCTCACTCAGCAGCCGATGTACGTTTTTGCCGCGCCAGTTGCCCTGATAAAAATTGGAAATCATCGGCACGACGGCGACCCCCGGATGCGCTTTGAGCAGCGAATCAGCCTGCGCGTCGATGTCGGTTTGCAGGTCGGCTTTGTTGCCCACAAACAGCCATTCGGGCATCACCATGTTTAGCTGTCCGATGTGGTCGCGCAGCGTCTGATACGACTGGGCATCCCAGTTGACGTAGAAACCCGCCCGGATGGCCGGTCGTTTGCCAGCTACCCGGCGCGCGGGCAGGTGCCGCCGAAAACCCGCCGGCACCCCCGAATCACCCGTTCCGTTTGCCTGACTGCTGTCTACGGTCGTCAGTTTGCGAAACGCCGTTTCATTGTCCTGCAACTGGGGCAGCGTCGGGAATACCCGTTCGTCGATACTCCAGAAAACCAGCCCGACGACCGCCAGTATCCCCAGCAGACCGATCAGCAAAACGCTCCGAAACACGCGCCACCGACGGCGGGAGGGCGTGTAAAATACCGGCTTATCGTGCGTACTCATTTGTTTTTGGTGAGATGTAACGCGTAGGTAATCGTCGCGACGGCGTAGAAAAATGGCTTCGTTCGTTCGCCGGGCAACGTATTGTAAGGCTGCGCCAGGCGCGGATCGACCAGCAGCGACCAGCGGGGCAGTTGCAGCGTGATGGGCAGGTTTATTTCGGCATCGACCAGCGCGTAAGGGCGCGATGCGACGTCGGTCGCGGGCAACGGTCGGCCCCGACGGTCATACTGCTGGTTGTAAATACCGTTGACGAGCGTGTTCTGATTCGCAAATACCGCCTTCACCAGCGGCTCGGCAAACAGTGACCAGGTATCGCGTTCGATCAGGCCCACGTACCGGCTCAGTTGCAGATCGGTTTGCAGCAGCTTGTCGGAGCCGAACATATAGTACACCCCAATGGCCGGTGACCAGTCGTGCCAGTCGCCCGTCAGGTAGGCTTCGGTAAAGTTGCTCAGCGGCTGAATCTCGTTGGCTTCGGCCGAAGGAAAAAACCAGCGTTCGTAGCCCAGCGTGTACGACAGGTGCTTCCCCAACTGGCCTTCCTTCTCGACACCCAGATCGATTTTACCGAAGTTCGATTCCTGGAAATTGTTCCAGATGTAGCCAACGCTGTAGAAGTGCCAGTTTGTTGGGGTCTGGTACGTAATCTGCGGCATCATCCCGAACTGATGTACGCCAAACGTGCGGCCCCGGTAACTGACGGGGTTCATGTAACTATAGCTGAACAGCAGCGCCCGAACCGGTTTTTCGCCGACCGAGTCGGCTTTGGGGGCTGTTTCGATGGGCTGGGCCTGCCCCGGCCGACCGGCCGTAAGCCACCAGCAGCCAAGCAAGGCAATACAGATACGGAAGTACATTTTTACGGTTGATAGAGAAAAAAGCGCATCAGAACGTCATACTGTTGACCTGCTTCTGATTGACGTAATCATACTGGTATGTCGACAGGTCGCTGCCGTGCTGCTCGACCACCCGATACCCCCGGTAAGCCGTGCCCCAGCTACTGCCGAAGTGGGCATCGAACAGCAGAGCCGCCTGCCCGTAGTACAGCCCGAGGTCTTTGGTGTGATCGTGGCCGTGAAATACCGCCCGGATCGACGGATAATCGCTCAGTACCTTGATAATATCGCCACAGACGTCGGTTCCCTGTGCATTGTGGATAAACGGAATGTGCATGAACAGAAACACGGGTACACCGGTCCGCACGGTCGTCATGGCGGTGCGCAGCCAGACCGCATCGCCACACAGGTAAGCCCCAGTTTCGTCGGACGTGTCGAGCAGTATCAGGGTAGCTTTCGGTAGTTCGACGACGTGGTTGGTCGGGTAGCCCCACAGCTGCTGCCACGTCGCGACGCTGACCTGATCGTGGTTGCCGCGCGTCACGTAATACGGCACCGGCAGTTTGTCGAGATAGGCTTTGGCGTTGGGCAGCAACCCCGAATTACCCTGGTGAATCAGATCGCCGTTGATAACGACGAAATCGAGCGGGCTGCTCTGATGCAGTTTGCCCAGGGCCGACAGCAGGTCGGTGTAGTACGTGTCGGAGGGGGTGTTGGGCTCGCCCAGATGACCGTCGGAGGCTACGGCAAACCGTAGTGACGGCGTCGGATCAGCCGTGTGGCAATGACTCAGCAGGCTGACGGATGCGCTGCCTACTGAAATCTGTAAGAATGTACGGCGGTTGATCGATACCATATAGTAAATCGGCCCGGTTTAGCACCCGAATCGACCCGCACCAAAGGACGTATTACTACTTAAAAACAGCATTAATGATCGGTTAAACATCCATTAATGCCAGCAGTCACCCATAAATGCAGGAAAGGCTATCTACCAGCGTGTTGCCGATAAATAGCCTTTCCGTTGTTATCAAACCGACAGGTCGGAGACGCTTAACGAAGCGCGTCTTTCTACCTAGTACTGATCGTCTTCGTCTTCTTCCTCCTTGTCAAAGTCCGATCCGGGATTGAACATCGAACCCAGCAGGTCTTTAAACGACTGCCCCGTATCCATTGCTTTCTTGCCGACCAGCGAGTGTTCGGCCAGGCCATGCAAGGCAAATTCCATCATGAACAGCTTTTCGCCCTTGCTCAACCGGGGATGAAACGCATCGACCAAATCATCCAGCCCATCGATGGTTTTCAGCCGGGCCTCGTAATCGCGATTGCTCAGATCGTTCAGGATATCCATCGTATTGCTGTCTCCGAACCAGTCGGTCACTTTCCGGTACGGGTTGCCGCGCTTGTCTTTCTTGGCCTTCTCCGGGTTGGGGAAGTACTGCAAAAACTGGTTGCGGATGGCTTTCCCGATCAGGTTCTGCGCCACGATCACCGGGCCTTCTACCTCCCCTTCATACACCAGCTCGACCTTGCCGCAGATAGCCGGTACGACGCCGTACAGGTCGGCGATGCGCACCTGCGTTTCTTTCTCGTTGTTAATCAGCGCCCGACGCTCGGCCGACGACAGCAGGTTTTCGTAGGCCGAAATGGTCATCCGGGCCGAGACACCTGATTTCGCGTCGACATACTCGCTTTCGCGGGCTTCCAGCGCAATCTGCTCGATCAGGTCCGTAACGAGGTCATTGGTTTTCACCATGCTTTTCTGCTCGTTTTTCACGATGGCTTCCTGCATGGTGATCTTTTTTCCGATCTCGATCGACTTCGGATAGTGGGTCACGATCTGCGAGTCGATCCGGTCTTTCAGCGGGGTAACGATGCTGCCCCGGTTCGTGTAATCTTCCGGGTTGGCCGTAAAGACAAACTGAATATCGAGCGGCAACCGCAGTTTGAACCCACGAATCTGGATATCGCCTTCCTGCAGAATATTGAACAGTGACACCTGAATCCGGGCCTGCAAATCGGGCAATTCGTTGATAACGAAGATACACCGGTTCGAGCGCGGAATCAGGCCATAGTGAATCGTCCGTTCGTCGGAATACGGCAGCTTCAGCGTGGCCGCTTTGATCGGGTCAACGTCGCCCACGAGGTCAGCTACCGATACATCGGGCGTAGCCAGTTTTTCGGTGTACCGCTCGTCGCGGTGCATCCAGGCAATGGGCGTCTGATCGCCTTTCTCTGCGATCAGGTCGATGGCAAAGCGCGACAGCGGTAACAGCGGGTCGTCGTTGAGTTCGGCCCCCGCCACAATCGGAATGTATTCGTCGAGCAAACGAATCATCTGCCGGGCAATCCGGGTTTTGGCCTGCCCGCGCAATCCCAGCAGGTTGATGTGGTGCATCGACAGGATGGCACGTTCCACGTCGGGGATGACCGTATCTTCGTATCCCCAGATACCGGGAAAAACGACCTCTTTGGCCCGGATGCGCTCAATCAGGTTGTCGCGTAGTTCCTGTTTGATGCTTCGCGACTGGTATCCAGCGGCTTTCAACTCGCCAAGCGTATTGATCTTTACTAAATTTGAGGCTTTCAGGCTTCTGTAGTTCATTGGATATAAGGCAGATGGGAGGATGATTTTCCAGACTAAACGGGTGTCTCTACAGGCAACGTCGTGAGCCTGGGTCCGGTACTCATCCTGTATAAAAGCTAACAGGCTTTATCTGGAAATGGTTTTTGGACACTGAAATTGGCTACTTTTACTACTCATGCGCGGGGCAAAACCAGCCGTTGCTGTTTATGAAATCAAGTTTATCCAACCTCTTTATTCTGTTCATCGGCGCGCTGCTTGCTGCCTGCCGCATTCAGATGGCCCCGCCCGAATTACTACGGGCCACACCAGATTCGGTATTCGTCGGGCAATCGATCGCGCTGACAGGCAATCAGTTCGGTTCCCAGCCAGCCGTAACCTTCGCCGATACTAAAAACGGTTCGGCTGTTGCCGGGCGGGTTGTCAATGCCACCGACAATACGATTCAGGTAACCGTACCGCTGGTTACGCCCGGCCAGACAAGTATACGCGTTGCCAACAGTCAGGGAACTTCCGACCCGCTGCCGGTCACGATTCTCCAGCCCACCCCTACGCTGACGACCATCGACCCGGGCAATGGACTGCCTAACTCGGTACTCGTTCTGACGGGGGCCTACCTCAACCAGATTCGTACGGTTCGTTTCAATCAGCTGGCTGCCGTTATTCAGGATAGTACCGACACGAAGCTGACCCTGCGGGTGCCGTCGGGGATTCAGCGCGGCCAGACGTTTATTGTTGTCGAGACAAAAGGCGGCTCGTTTACCGTACCCTTCATCGTAGCTGGCACTCCGCAGATTACGGCACTCTCGACCCGGCAGGCCCGCCCCGGCACCGAACTGATTGTGCAGGGTGTCAACCTCAGTGATGGCGTCGTCAGCATCAACGGGCTGGCAACGAACCGCAATCAGACCGTAGTTCAGGACAACCAGATCAAAACGATTATTCCCGATAATGCTACGTCGGGAAAGGTGACAGTGACGGTCTTCGAGCGGCTGGTTGCCACCAGTACGGATAGTCTGAAAATCATTCGTCCACCCGCCATCACCTCCGTCAGCACCCTCGACGGTATCGTGGGCGACCGCATTCAGCTGGCGGGACTCAACCTCGGCGACGTCACGGCGCTGACGTTCAACGGAACATCGGTGCCCTTCCAGGTCCTGTCGTCGTCGCTGCTGGAAACGACAGTACCCGCACTGGGGCAGTCCGGAAATTATACCATCGGCGCGAGCAGCGTTGGCGGTACAGCCCAGTTTTCGCAACCGTTCGTGTACTACGTCGCGCCCAGTAACCTGTCGCTCAATCCGGCTCGTATTACCAACAACGCCAACCTGTCGATCACGGGCAACAACGTGTACCGGATTACGGAAGTCCGGGTCGGTAGTCAGGCTGTACCCATTATCGGTCGTACGGAAGGCTCAGTCGTGCAGGTTAGTATTCCGACCGGTATTACCAGTGGGCTGGTCACGATTGTCAATAGGGCCGGCCAGTCGACCACCAGCAGCCCGCTCGTGGTCGTGCAGCGACCAACCGTTACGGACGTTATTCCGTTGAAAGCCAGGCCCGGTGAGCGCATCGTCGTGCGGGGAACCTTCCTGCAGAATGCGCAATTTTATTTTTTTAATTCCAGCACACCAGCCGCCGAAGGGGGCCGCAATGAAGACAATGAACACTGGATTCTTGTCCCGACGGATGCGCAGAGTGGCTCGATCCGGGTTACCAATACTACCGGCGAGGGAGCCCAAACCGACGTGTTCACCGTTATCCGACCGGCCACCATTACCGATTTCACCCCTAAATCAGCCCGGATTGGTGGCGAAGTCATCGTATCGGGGCAAAACCTGACGAGTGCCACGGCGGTACGGGTCAACGGCGGTACACTCAATGCGCCGTTTCGGGTATCGGGCAGCAGTCTGATCGTTACCATTCCAACCGGCACCGTGAGCGGACAAATTTGCGTGGTCAACGACGCGGGTACCACCTGTTCGTCGGCCAACTTCACACCAGCTAACTAGATCGGATAGATCCACAACAAAACAGGCGGGGACGCTAACTACAGGTTTGTAGTCAGCGTCCCCGCCTGTTTTGTTTTTTACCAGCTAAATCCCCAGCGTACCACCCAGGGTAACGTTGTAATTTGGATCGTCGGGATCGACGTGCGGGGTCCGGCTCTCATGGTGACTGCCCGGCGTTTCTTCTTCTTTCGCCTGCTGATTGACAAACGACTCCGCCAGCTGCGTCAGCTTTTTGTCGGTCGCTTTTTCCTCCTCCAGTGTCTGAGCCAGCAATTCGGCCGACTGATCGAAGCCCAGCACGTGCGCCAGCGTCAGCAACGAACCATACGATGCGATTTCAAGGTGCTCAATTTTCTGGGCTGCAATAATCAGAGCCGCGTCACGCGTCAGGGAACCGGCTTCAGTATCACCGATCACAAACTGCGCATCGTCGATCAAGCCATCAACCGCTTTATTGGTATGTTGGCCGGCGGCAATGCTCAGGATACGGAATATATCCTCGAGCCGGGTAATCTGAATTCGGGTTTCTTCCTGGTGGTGCGCAAATGCCTCCCGCACCTCGTCGCTCGTGGCGGCATTGACCTGCTTACCCAACGAATCGACGATCTTTTTCTCTACGTAATAAACGCTCTTCAGTTCAGTAATGAACAAGTCGCGCAATCCCTCATCGGCAGCAGAATCATTTCCACTAAAAAAGGCCGTTATCTGGTCAGTCAGCGATGCCATAGTCAATTACAGTTTTATACACTCAGGGTATTCTACGTACCTACTGAGCAAATTCCGGTCCATGTACTGATTATCAGTATGTTATCCTTTTATTTCTACACCAGTTGTATCTTTTTCTCCACACATGACGAGGTCTGTACTGCAGTAAGTCTACACCATCGAAACGCATTCGGCAACGGTCAGGGCACGACTGTAACCGAGAAGCTGCAACCCAGTGTGTAGTTCTGCCCCCCGTCCGACGACACCTGGAGCAGGCCGTTGTGAGTACCCGCTACCTTAGGTGTTCCCGTTCCCTGTAGCACAACTGTCTGCGGTTTGCCAACCTGCGCGGCTGTGAACGTTACACTACGGTTGGCCATCGAAAACGTGTTATCGGCATCGGGCGCGTAAACGATGCCGACAAAATCGTACGTGCCAGCCACCTTCGGCGTAATCGTGATTGGTTTTGTATTGGTATTGTCAAGGGCCTGATTGACTTTGTAGGTACCCGAAATTGGTGCGCTGCAATCAATGTAGTTGTAGGCCGTAACGCTGAAACTACACACCCGATTTTCAACCGTAGTCGTGAATGAACTGACGCCCGCCGTTTGTGGCGTACCATCACCTACCAGCGTCACGGCCTGGGGTTTACCAACCTGAGCCGCCGTAAAAGTGCCTGATGTTTTAAAACTGTACCCGTTGGCGGTGTTTGTCGTGACAGTGTACGGCCCTGCCGATCCGGGCGTGATCGCAATCTGCTTCGTGTTGTCAGTCGTCAGGTTGGTCGTTGCCAGATAAACTCCGACGGCGGCCGTAGTCGACTGGCAGTCGAGCGCGTTGATAATCGTTGGTCCGGTTACGGGGTTGAGCCGGGTCCACTGAAAATTGGCCCAGTAGTACAGGCCCGGTGTCACGGCATAACTACCCGTCGTCGTGGCCGTGTTGAACACCATCATGCCATCGGTGGGGCTACCCGCCAGCGTCCAGGTGGTATACGAAGTCAGCGCGACGGTTGGCAGCAGCAACCCTCTGTAGGAATTGTCGGGGTACGGGCCCGCCTTGACTTCAAGCGCAGCCGCCGTTGTGATCGCATCTTTCGACGGTGCGCCGACCCGCATCTGGGCAAGGCTGTCTGGTTGAAACAGACAACCGATCAACACAAGCAGCCAGCAGACAGGTCGATTGAGGAAGAAGTAGTCGTTTGTCATGACGTTAGGGAATTGTTCTCCTGAATCCCTACCAACTCCCATGCCTGACTATACTACATCGACTAAATTGAGGTTAAAAAATTGTGATTTCAGATACATAGAACGCAAAAAGCCCACCGGTGAGGGTGGGCTTCAGCTTGATCGTTAGGTGACCGATACGGGAATCGAACCCGTGTTACCGCCGTGAAAGGGCGATGTCCTAACCGCTAGACGAATCGGCCGTCTTTGTTAAAGACCCACCCGGTTGCTGTTTCAGCTGCCGTGGTGGCGAATCGTGGTGCAAATGTAGGGTGATGTTCTGATAATGCAATAGTACCCCCTAAAATTTTTTCAAAAAAAGCGTTCCTGGTTGTTTTAAGCCTATTTTTGAACGAGTTAGCTTTTCCCCTTTCCATGAAAAAAATCGTACTAGCCTTAAGTCTGCTTAGTCTATTCGGTATCTGCCAGGCCCAGACTTCGTCGACATCACCCACCGGCCAGCCCCCCGCCCAGCAAACGACCGGCGTTCAGTCGCCCGAGCAGTTTCTGGGCTATAAAGTCGGGCAGCATTTTACAACCCACCGGGAAGTGGTGGCCTACGCCGAACAGGTAGCCCGGCAGCTGCCCAAACGCGTCCGGCTGATTCCGTACGGAAAAACCTACGAAGGCCGCCCGCTGGTGGTGGTGGCTATTGCCTCGGAAACCAATCTGAACCGGCTCGACGAGATTCGCACGAATAATCTCAAACGCATCGGACTGATGGACGGGCAGCCAACCGCCGGTTCGACACCCGCTATTGCCTGGCTTAGCTACAACGTTCACGGCAATGAAGCCGTCAGTTCGGAAGCGTTCATGGACGTGCTGTATCGCCTGACCAATCTGTCGGACGCGGTCACGCAGAAGGTGATGAACAATGCCGTCGTGCTGCTCGATCCCGGTCTGAACCCCGACGGACACGACCGCTACGTGAACTGGTACAATCAGATGGTGGGTCAGACACCCGACCCGACGCCGTCGGCCCGCGAACACAACGAACCCTGGCCCGGCGGACGCTATACCCATTACCTGTTCGACCCCAACCGCGACTGGGCGTGGCAAACGCAGGAGACGACCCGGCAGCGCATGGCGCTCTACCAGCAGTGGATGCCGCATCTGCACGGCGACTTTCACGAAATGGGGGTCGAAAGCCCGTATTATTTCGCGCCTTCGGCCAAGCCGTATCACGAAGACATTACGCCCTTTCAGCGGCAGTTTCAGCAGATCATCGGGCAATATTGCAGCCGTTACTTCGATAAAAATGGCTGGCTTTATTACACCCGCGAGCGATTCGACCTGTTTTACCCCAGCTACGGCGACACCTACCCGACCTACAACGGGGCCATCGGCATGACCTACGAGCAGGGCGGCAGCGGCCGGGCCGGGCTGGCCATCCAACGGGCCGACGGCGATACGCTCACGCTCCGGCAACGCATCGATCACCACGTTGCATCCAGCATCGCTACGCTCGAATCGGTCGCCGATCGCTCGGCCGATGTAGTACGGGAATTTGGTCAGTTTTTCGATAAGGCCCGTAACGCGCCGGTGGGGCCCTACAAAAGCTACGTCGTCAAAGCCAGCAACGATCCCAGCCGATTGAAGGCCCTGCAACAACTGCTCGACAACAACAAAATCAGCTACGGCTATGCCGGTAAGTCGATGTCGGTGGGTGGGTTCAATTACATGAATCGGAAAACGGAGAAAAGCGTGTCGGTGGGGGCGGGCGATCTGGTTATCAGTGCCTATCAGCCCAAATCTACCCTGTTGAAGATTCTGTTCGAACCCAACTCGACGCTGGAAGACTCGGCTACCTACGATATCACAGCCTGGTCACTCCCCTATGCGTTCGGCCTGCAAACCTACGGGCTGACGACGCGCCTGACACCCGGCAACGCCCCGACAGCTACACCAGCGACCTCGGTAAGTGCCGTGAATGGTTCGCCCTACGGCTACGTGATTCGCTGGCAGTCGATGCCGTCGGTGCAGATGCTGGCGGGCCTGTTGAAGCAGAAGGTGCGGGTGCGGGTTGCTGAGAAAGCATTCGAGCTGGAGAGTAAAACCTACCCCACCGGTACGCTGATCGTGACACGTGGCAACAACGAGCAGTTCGGCTCCCGCTTGGACGCGATTATCCGCGCGGAAGCCGCCCGCACCGGGGCCGATATGACACCAGTGCAGACCGGTTTTGTGGCCAAAGGGTCTGACTTCGGGTCTGACTTTGTTACGGGCCTGAAAGCGCCCCGCGTAGCGGTAGTGGCGGGCGAAGGCAGTCAGCCACCCGCCGTTGGCGAAGTGTGGCACTTCTTCGATCAGGAACTCAACTACCCGGTCACGATACTGGACGGTAACGGCCTGGGCAACGTCGACTGGGGTAAGTTCGACGTGCTGGTTCTGCCAACCAACTATAACTACGGCCGTTTTCTCAACGAGCGCGTGCTGACGCAGGTGAAAGACTGGATTCGGGCCGGTGGCAAGCTGATCGCGATGGAGCGGGCCGCTGCTTTTTTCGCGGGTAAAGACGGGTTCGATTTGAAAGAAAAAGCGGGCAGCACCGATAGCGCCAAAGACCGCAAAGCCATGGTGACCGATTCGCTGAAGATCTACGGCGACCGCGAGCGCGTGGCTATCTCCGACGAAACGCCGGGGAGTATCTACCGCGTCAATATCGACACGACGCATCCGCTGGGCTTCGGGCTGGACAATGGGTATTACACACTCGTTCAGAACGCCTATAACTTCGATTTTCTGAAGGAAGGCTGGAACGTCGGCTACCTCAAAACCGACAACTACGTAGCTGGTTTCGCGGGGCGCAACGCCAAAAACAAGCTGAAAAACACCCTGCTGATGGGCGTACAAAGCTACGGCCGGGGCAACGTCGTCTATCTGGCCGACGATCCGCTGTTCCGGGGCTTCTGGTACGGCGGTAAGCTGCTGTTTGGCAACGCAGTGTTTATGGTTAACTAACCAGTCGAAACTCGACTGAATAACCCCGATTGTGCCGTGTATCAACACGGTATGATCGGGGTTATTTACTAGCTGAAAACCGCTTGATCTCGACCGGCCGGGTCGAGCCGTCAATGGTCCAGTCGATAGCGGGGTACTGCCCGGTGTCGCTCAGGGTAAACGAAGCCGTTTTGACGGTCGTGTGCGGCTGTCGACCGTAGTCCTGGAGCAGCAGTGTGTACGTTCCCGGCGACAGATGCACCGAGAATGTACCGTTGGATCGTGGCGTTACGGAAGCGATCGACTGCTGCCCCCGCCGGATGTCGAGGCTGAACCGGTTAAACTGGCAGGGTTGGGGATCATAGGCACTGGTCTGACTCCGTAGCTGCCCCACTATGCGAAATGTTCGCGACAGCGGAATTAGTTTGTCGACAGACCAGACGATGGTTAGCTGCTCCTGATACAACACCGGATCGCCGAGCCGGCCGGTGCTGATCGCCGAAACCGTATACGTTCCCGGCGGTATGTGGCGGTAAACGACGCGCCCGCTGGCGTTGGTCAGCAGCGTGTTGTCATTGACCCGGACAAGCAGGCTGTCTACCCATCGTTCGTCTGCGTCGCGACGGCCATTGCCGTTGGTATCTTCGAAGAAACTGAGTTGTAATTTACCAGACCGCTTCGCCTGTAACCGGTTGAACCGCTGCACAATCTCCATGCGGTACTGGCTGTAGGCAAATTCCGGCTGCTCGCTATACGGTGTCCCATTACCCGACAGATACACCGACAAATTGGGGGTAGCGTCGTACTGCACACGGCCGACTGCTGTGTACCGGGCCGCTGTCGTGGTGGCGTCGTACAGGTAATTTAGTCCCACTGAGCCACTGAGCCGCCCGTTCAGCAGCGCAAACGAAACCGTCGGCGTCAGCGACGTTGTGGTAATCAGGTTGGGGTAGCTGGCGCGCAGGTCAAACAGGTAGTACGGCCCTTTCTGCCAGTATCCCCATACGTTGAACCGGCCAATACCGAGCGACGAAACGATCCGCTGACTAAGCACACCCGCCGTTGCTCCCTGATCGACCCGCCCGTAAAACCGACCGACGTCATAGGTCAACTCAAGGTACTGATTGGTTCGGCGTCGGTACGCGATGACCGGGGCAATCCGGTAGGCGTCAGCACGTTGACTAACCGGATTTTCCTGATCGCGCTGCGAAAACCAGTATGGCCGGGCGCTCAGCGTCAGCGAGCCAATACGGTGGCTTAGACTCACTTCGGCGATTGTATTACCAAACCGATGCCGCGTATAGTCGATCGGGGACGTGTACACAACACGGTCGTACGACAGGTAATTGAGCCGGGCCAGCACGGTGGTGACGGGGGCTGGTTGCCAGAACAACTGACTGTATACCAATGTGGCACCCCGCTGCAAACCAGCGTAGACCGGACTGCTTTTGTACGAGCGCAGTTGCCAGCTAAACGTCTCCCGCTGATAGGTGTAGTCCAGTTGCCCCGCCCAGCCGGTTACCTGCGCCGGTTGGGTACTGCGCCGGGCAAATTCCACGCTTTGCCCACCCATAAGCTGTATCGAATGCCGGTCGGCGTGATTATAGCGAACGGTCGCAAACGTCAGGTAGCCTGCCCGCTGCACGTCGGCCAGGGTGTAATAACTGGAACTCAACGACAAAGCTACCCCCGGCAGTTTCGCCAGCTGCCGGTCGTACCGGGCGGAATACACATTTCCCCGCCAGGCATTTCGGTCGCCACTGAGCCAGTTCTGATTGGCATTAACAGCCCAGAATGTCCACTGCCGGTCGGTCGGTCCGGTGCTTACTTTCAGCCCACGACCGAAGAGTGGCAGCTCGTGAAAATCGTAGATGCTACCCAGCCGAACAGCCGTTTGGGTTGTCGTAAGGGCGATGTATGAATTCTGTAACTGGTGAACATGCTCGGTGCCGTAGTCGAGGTAATGAAGATTCATATCGAGCCGGGCCTTGCCGATCGAGTCCGTTCCCCAGACCCGGGTTTCGCGCGCCCACTGATTGGTGCTAAACCGGGTAAGCGCCACGCTGGCCCCATAGCCAGCCCCGGTCGCTGGCAGCGCATCCTGATACACTTTGTCGGCTACAGCTACTACCATTTTATACACGACACTACCGACGACCGCTTTCTGACGATCTCTGAGCGTCACGATGAGCTGATAGGGCGTGTTGATCGACCACTGCCGCAGCGGAACAGCCGTAACAACCAGTACCGTATCCTGCCGGGGTTGTAGGGCAACCGTCACCGGAAACGAAGCCGGTGCCATCCCCTGCGGTAAAGCCGCTACCTCTATCGTATACGTTGCTGCATTAGCCCGGTTGTGGGTCAAATGAAGGGGTAGGCGGGCCGGTTCGCTGGCGGTGTAGAGCAGCATCGTTTCCTGTGGAGTGTACAGACTCACGGCGGCTGCCGCGCTACCTGTCGCGATCAGCTGGCACGCGACCGACTGCATTGGTTTACCGGCAGCGTCACTCAGGTAAATACGAATGGATGATTTGGCCGAGGTGATCTGGCGATGCAAAAGCCCTTTGATCGGAATCAATCGATTTTCGCCGGGCAACAGCCGCAGCTGGTCAGGAACGGTTGCCAGCATGGTTACCGCTTCGGGCGAATCAAGGGCCAATCGTACATCCTGCGGCTTCGTGCCTGTGTTTGTCAGCGCAAGTCGATTGATAAACGTAGCCCCTGGTGTACTGGTAATGGAATCCCGCAAAAGTGAGATCGATACGGACTGCGCACTACTTACAATTGAACAAAATACAGACATGATTATATATACTAAAAATCTAATTTTAGTGACCATATTTTGTTCTCGTTTTTTAACGTATATGCCGTAATTAAGTGACAAAATCACACTACAATTTTTACACCATTGTATTATATACAATGCACTTAATAACAGTGACTTATAACTATTTTTCAGACATTTTTAAGCGTTAATTCGCTGTAAATCTTCCGCAAGAAGATTGTACAACTCAAAAAAATATATCGTTTACTAATAATACTTTTTTTTCGTTTTTTTTCCTCGCTCCTGGCAAAGCAATTGCACAATACTTTTCGTCTTTAATGACAGCTTTTCAACCAATTTATCAACTCTTGTTCTGTATGAAAACCTCTTTTAAATCGCTGATTTCTGCGCTATCAATAGCCGCTCTTTGCAGTACCCTACACGCGACTCCAGCTCGTGCGCAGCTAACCAGTGGTAACGCCGTCGTGACGGTTACAGTCGTTGATGTACTGGCGCTGGTCGTAGCGGTACCGGCCGTACCGATTGCGATGGGTACACTCACCGATTTTCAGAGCGGCTCCAGCTTCACAGCCCCGGCGCAACTGGTAGCCAGCAGCAACCGTCCCTATGATCTCAAGGTACGATCAGACGGTGATCTTCAGGGGCAGCTAACCGCGTCAGGCAGTAGCATTCCGATCAGCAATATTGTTGTTCAGGCCGCTCCGACGCTTACGTCGACGTATACATCCCCGCTGAATCTGTCGGCTGCCGATCAGGTGCTGGTTTCCAATGCCCCCAGTGCCATGGCTAAAGTGTACGACGTGAAATATTCGACAGCGGGGAACAATGCGGCCTTCTACGTCAAAGGCGGTGCCTACCTGGCCACACTGACCTATTCAATCGCAGCCCGCTAATACGCCTATCATGGTTCAGTTGTTTACCCAATCGATGGGGTGGCGGCTACTACTGATACTGTGCCTGATGGAGCCACGGCTCTGTCAGGCACAGATTGGTTTTCAGGCATCGCCAGCCAAACTCTATTTCAACCAAAACAGCGGTGAAAACCAGCCGCTTCGACTGCACCTGACCAACCCGATGGATACGCGGCTGATACTACAGGCTACCTGCGCCGACTGGCGACGCGATTCGTTGGGGGAGAAAGTATACTACCCGGCGGGTACACTGCCCACGTCGAGCTGTTCGCTGTTTAAAGTCACACCGGATGTGATCGAACTGGCCCCCGGCGAGCAACGCGACGTGCTGGTGTCGCTGACAGCGAATCGGGCCGACAAAGCGGGCGGTATCCGTAACGGCATGCTGCTGCTGACGCAATCGAACGAACAGGAAGTGGCGCGTCAGAAAGGAGCCACGCAGTTCATCATCAAAGCGCAGATCGGAATCCACGTTTATGTACTCCCCGACGAGCCTACCGAACCCGACATTACGATCGTGAGTATGGACGTCGTTCAGTCGGCACGCCCCTATCAGGTAACCGTCAACGTACACAACACGGGCAAGGCATTACTGGAGAGCCAGTTACGGCTGGAATACCTGAACATGAGCACGATGCAGGAAGTGAAAACGGAGGCCATACCCGTCAATACGATGCCCAACGATTCATTTCAGGTAGCCGCCAGCGTACCGGCCAACCTGTCGGCGGGTAAATACCTGATCGTTGCCGTGCTGGATAGTGGACCGGGGCAGGCGTTGAAAGTAGCTGAACTGGAAACCGTACTGAAATGAACTGGCGCATCATCCTGTTGGCCGGGTGCCTGCTCATAAGCGGCTCGGGGGCAATCGCCCAGCCATCCATGCCCGACGAGTCAGACCAGGCTGCGTCGCTGATTTGTATTACCATTCTGGGTAGTCCTTCGTTGAGTATCTCGACTGTCGACGGCTTCACGAAAGGCATTTCGGTCAACCATAACACGCTGCAACTGAACCTGTCACTGGGATTAGCCTGGTCGATACAGGTACGGGCACTGGACGATCTTCGCTACCAGTCGTATTCCATTCCGGCCTCGTCGATCGGCATGCAGTCGGTAGGGCTGGGAACACGGCCGGAGCTTTTCCTGACGACAACGAATCAGACACTGGCCTCAGGACTGGTCACGTCATTGCTAAGTGCCGTGTTACCGATTCGCTACCGGACGATCGGTGGCAGTACGTTTTTAAAACCAGCCGGTGCCTACACGACAACCATCCTGTTTACGTTTACGTCCCAGTAGGTCAGCCCGGCCCGGCATCGGCATTTATTTTGAATTAAAATGCCAGCGAATCAAGGCAAAAAGCCCCGCTGCCCCCTCCTGCATAGTTTTACGGGAAAACAAACCGAAGCAGAGCCGGTTTAGAATGCATCCCGTCACACTGGTGACCATTCACTCACTGATTCTAACTCGTTGTTTTTATGAAATCGATCCTTCGCTTCGCGCCTACCGCAGCCATCTTCACTCTGCTGCTGGTTATGATGACCAGTTGTGCGGCCATTGGCGATATTTTCAAAACCGGTGTCTGGACGGGGGTTATCCTTGTCGTCGTTGGTATTGGTGTTGTCATCTGGCTGGTGTCCAAGATGTTCGGCGGTGGTGGCGGAACGCGTTAGTCGTATCGGCTCCATACCGAAACGAGCCCGATTTCTGGAGAAATCGGGCTCGTTTCGTTTGGTGCGGTCCTGCTTACTGGGCGATCAGTTCGAGCAAACCGTCGCGCTGCAACACGGCACGCTGGCGCTCGGCCAGATCGTCGGAAGCCTTCATCAGCGGTAGCCGAACGTCGTCTGCGATCAGGCCAAGTGTTTGCATCAGGCTTTTTACGCCGACGGGATTTCCTTCTTCGTACAGCAGCGGATCGATCCGCAGGAATTGACTCAGTTCTTTCTGGGCAAACGCAAAATCACCGGCCAGCGCGGCATCGATCATTCCCGAAAATTTGACCGGGAAGGCATTAGCAATAACCGACATCACGCCGACGCCCCCGATGCTGATAATGGGTACCGCCTGCACGTCGTCGCCGGAGATGAGCAGAAAATCGTCGGGTTTGTCGCGGGCGATCTCCATGCACTGCTCGATCACGCAGGAGGCTTCTTTCACCCCGATAATATTAGGATGCTGCGCCAGTTCGCAAATCGTTTCGGCCGACATATTGATGCCGGTACGAAACGGAATATTGTACAGAATGACCGGCACCGGGCAGGCATCAGCAATGCGCGTAAAATGCTCGATGACGCCCCGTTTTCCCGGCTTGTTGTAATACGGGCAAACCGACAGGATCGCATCGACACCCTGGAAATCGATGTCGCTCATACCCGCCACGACCTCGCTCGTTACGTTGCCGCCAACGCCGTAAACGATCGGCAGATTTTTCGGATTGTTTTCTTTCAGGTACTGCAGCAGCTGTTTCTTTTCGGCCTTCGTCACCGTGGGCGATTCGCCGGTGGTACCCTGTAGAACGATGTAGCGAACGCCCCCCTCGGAAACGTGACGAACGACGCGCCCGAAGCCATCAAAATCGATGGCATGGTCGGCGGTAAACGGCGTTACGATGGCGACGCCGACGCCGTGAAAACGAGTATTCATGTTGCTGCAAGCCGAAATGTTACGACAAAGTTACGCGAATTGATCGGGAAAGCGGTGCGGCTGTCTGTGATATGAATGACAGGTAAGTTGCGTTGTTTTCAACGCCTAATCGCCCAGCATGGCCGTAAATTCATCTTCACCGATCATCGGCACGTTTAACTGCTGCGCTTTAGCTACTTTCGACGGTCCCGCGTTTTCACCGACGATCAGGTAGTTCAGCTTTTTCGACACGCCACTCAGCAACCGGCCACCGTGGGCGGCAATCTGCGTTTCGAGTGCTTCACGTGTGTAATTCGTGAAGGTGCCGCTGTAGAGAAACGTCTTGCCCGTCAGGGTATCACTCACGGCCTCGACTACTTTACGCTCGCCCACCATCTGCAAACCAGCCGCTTTCAGCCGTTGCACGTAGTGCTGATTATCGGGATCATCAAACCACTCGGCGACGCTCTGCGCAATACGCGGCCCCACGTCCGGTACGCCAGACAGCGTTTCCAGCGAAGCCGCCATCAGCGCGTCCATCGAGCCGAAATAATCCGTCAGGCGTTCGGCGGTGGTGTTGCCCACGTAGCGGATACCCAGTGCAAACACGACGTTGGCGAACGGCTGCGCTTTCGACCGGTCGATGGCCGTCAGGATGTTATCGACGGTTTTCTGACCGAATTTCACAACCCGCACCTTACCGGTATCGTCGGCCGGGTACGCTTTTTCCAGGCCCAGTAGTTGCTCGCTGGTCATGTCGTACAGGTCGGCGGGGGTTTGTACCAGGTTGCGGTCGATGAGCAGCTGAATCTTGCCCTCGCCCAGACTTTCGATGTTCATGGCCCGGCGCTGAATAAAGTGCTCGAACCGGGCCTGCCGTTGCGGGGGACAACCCTTTTCGTTCGGGCAATAGAAATGCGCTTCCCCGTCGCGCCGGATCAGTGGCGTACCGCAGGCGGGGCAGTGGGTTGGGTAGACGATCGGTTCGGTCTGCCCGTGGCGTTGGGTCAGGTCGACACCGGTTACTTTGGGAATGATTTCCCCGCCTTTCTCGACAAATACCGTGTCGTGCAGTTCGACGCCCAGCCGCTGAATCTCGTTGGCATTGTGCAGCGATGCCCGTTTCACGACGGTTCCGGCCAGCAGCACCGGCGTCAGCATAGCGACAGGCGTCACGGCTCCCGTCCGGCCCACTTGGTAATTGATGGCGTTGAGCGTGGTGCTCGCGGCCATCGCTTTGTATTTGAACGCAATGGCCCAGCGCGGACTTTTGGCCGTGTAGCCCAGCTCGCGCTGCTGATCGTAGCGATTGACTTTGATGACGATACCATCCGTTCCCAGCGGCAGGTCAAAGCGTCGGGTTTCCCACTCGTTGATGTAGGCCATCACGGCGCTGATGTCGGCACATTTCCGCCAGGTGGGCGACACGTTGAACCCCCCGTGCGTCAGCGCGACCAGACTTTCTTCGTGGGTCTGGAACCGTTCGGTACCGTCGGGGTTGGGTTCTGACAAAAACGAGTACAGGTAACAATCGAGCCGGCGTTTGGCGACCGCCCCCGAATCCTGTTGTTTAAACGTTCCGGAGGCAGCGTTGCGCGGGTTAGCCAGCAGGGCTTCGCCAATGTCTTCGCGCTCTTTGTTGATCCGCTCAAATTCGGCCAGCGGCAAAAAGCCTTCGCCCCGCACCTCAAACAGCGCAGGCAGGTCGGCCTTCGCCGGTACGGTCAGCGGCATCGTGCGGATGGTGCGGATGTTGGCCGTAATATCGTCACCGCGCACGCCGTCGCCACGGGTCGCGCCCTGCACGAGTACGCCGTTTTCGTAGGTCATACTCAGCGCCACACCGTCGAATTTCAGTTCGCAAATGTATTCGTACGGTTCATCGCGCAGCCCCTTCCGCACCCGATTATCAAATTCGACCAGATCTGTTTCGGAGTACGTATTGCCCAGCGACAGCATCGGAAAGCGGTGGTATACCGTAGCAAACTCCTTGCTGATCGTGCCGCCGACGCGCTGCGTGGGGCTGTCGGGACGACGCAGGTCGGGGTATTGTTTTTCGAGAAGGGTCAGCTCCTGAAGTGCCTGATCGAAGGTAAAATCGTCGACTTCCGAGATGCTGTTCTGGTAATACTGCTGGTTGTACCAGATCAGTTTATCGGTCAGTTCATTAATGCGTTGTTGAGGATTCATGGTACAAAATAAGTCGGATACCGGGTAAAAACGCAGTACGTTACGACTAAAAACAAGGGGTACAGCCTAACGGCAATATTGACCCGGTTTCGGTGACAGCGTGAAAAAATTAGCTAGTTTTACCAACTAAAACCCGTACCAGCCGATCGGTTAACCCCTAAACCATTCCCAGTTGCAGCATGAATTCGTGGCGGCTGGTTTTCAGGGGCGGTTGGTTCAGAACTGCTATGTCGCTTCCCGCTATTGCCCCCTCGCTCCTCGCTGCCAATTTCGCCCATCTTGACCGGGAAATGGACATGATTAATCGCAGCGAAGCCGATTATCTGCATTTCGACGTGATGGACGGGGTGTTTGTTCCGAATATTTCGTTTGGCTTCCCCCTCCTGGAAGTCGCCCACAAACTGTGCCGGAAGCCGCTGGACGTTCACCTGATGATTACCGATCCCGACCGCTACCTCGATGAGTTTGCGAAAGGGGGAGCCGCCGTCATTCACGTGCACTACGAAGCCTGCCCGCACCTGCACCGTACGCTGACGCACATTCGCGAACTGGGCTGCGAAGCCGGGGTAGCCCTGAACCCCCACACGCCCGTCGGACTACTGGACGATGTGCTGGAGCAGCTCGACGTTGTCCTGATTATGTCTGTCAATCCCGGCTTCGGCGGGCAATCGTTTATTCCGCACACCATCCGGAAGATTACGCAGTTGAAACAGCTGCTTGTGGCCCGTGGCTCATCGGCCCGCATCGAAGTCGACGGTGGTGTCAGCCTGAGCAATGCGGCTGCGCTGCTGCGGGCGGGGGCCGATACGCTGGTAGCGGGCAGCTCGGTCTTTAAAGCGGATAACCCTGAAGCTCTAATCCGGGACCTGAAACACGTCAGCACGACGTTGCCCGCCTGATTTTTTTATCCAACCGACTTGTACGATCCTGATCCGGTATGATCCGAACTTATATCCTTACGCTACTCAGCATCGGCCTGTTGCTATCGGGTTGCGGGGACCACAAGACCACTGAGCAAAACGCAACGGTAGCGAACACCCCCACCGATACGGCGGCTGTTGCCGGTCCACCCGCCCCCGAGTGGGCGAAGAATGCAACGATCTACGAAGTAAATATCCGGCAGTTTTCGGCAGAAGGCACCTTCAAAGCCGTGGAGAAACAACTGCCCCGGCTGAAAGAAATGGGCGTCGATATTCTGTGGCTGATGCCGATTTACCCCATCAGTCAGACGGCGAAGAAAGGAACGCTGGGCAGCCCCTACGCCATTGCCGATTATAAAGCCATCAACCCCAACTACGGCACGGCGGCTGACCTGAAAGCCCTCGTCAACCGGGCGCACGCGCTGGGTATGCACGTCATCCTCGACTGGGTCGCTAACCACACCGGCCGCGATCACGTCTGGATTCGCGAACACCCCGACTGGTACACGCTCGTGAAGGGGAAAATGATTGCCCCCCTGGACCCCAACACCGGCAAACCCACCGACTGGACCGATGTGCTCGATCTGAACTACGACAATCCAGCCCTGCGCAGCGGCATGATCGACGCCATGCAATACTGGGTGCGCGAGTTCGACGTCGACGGCTACCGCTGCGACGTCGCCGGGTTCGTACCGGTCGATTTCTGGGCGCAGCTACGGCCCAAACTCGACTCGATCAAGACGGTGTTTATGCTGTCGGAGTGGGAAGACGAGCCGAAGCAGTTCGATAAGTGCTTCAACATGAACTACGGCTGGAGCATGCATACCATGATGAAGGCCATCGCCAAAGGAGCCCGCAAAGCACCCGATCTCGACTCGCTGCGCAGTGCCACCCAGAAACGATTCCCGGCCTGGTATTACCAGATGCTGTTTACGCAGAACCACGATGAGAACAGCTGGCACGGCACCCTGACCGAATCATTCGGCCCCGCTGCCGACGCCATGATCGTATTGAGCAGTACGCTGGAAGGCATGCCCCTGGTTTACAACGGGATGGAATCGAATCTGGACAGGCGGCTGGCCTTTTTCGAGAAAGACAGTATCAACTGGGGCACGTACGAGAAAGCCCCCTTTCTCAAGGCACTGCTGACGCTCAAGCACCGCAACCGGGCCCTCTGGAACGGCCTGGCGGGGGGCAGGGCGCAGAAAATCATGACCGACCACGACGATGCCGTGTATGCCTTCCACCGGCAGCGCGACAATGACTGGGTTACGGTAGTCATAAACCTGAGCGACAAAACCCAGACGTTCCGGCTGATGGGCGAAGGCTACGAGGGTATGTACACCGACGTGTTCAACCACCAGTCGCTCGAACTGCGCCCTTACAGTTCGATGACGCTGCAACCCTGGGGCTACCGGGTCTTCACCAATTAGTCAGTCGTAACAGCCTGTGAAGAAACTTCTTGTCAAAAAAAATACGACGATCAAAACACCGTTGGGGCGGGCCGAATTATATTACCAGACCGTTTTCGCCGACCATCTGGTGGAAAACTATCAGAAAGACCTCCAGATCAATCCGGCCAAACGGCACCACGACCTGGTCTTTTCCGATATCGACCAGCTTCTGAAAGGTAACGTAAGTATGAAAGTAATTCCCGGCAAAGAAGGTCAGATCGAAGCCGTTTCTTTTTACCGGGGTCGCCACTATTTCACCTGTTTTCACGTTGCTAAAAGACCCGACTCTGACACAACATTTGCCTTCATCGTTACCTGCTATGCCACAAACGAAAGAAAATACCTCGACCGATACGAAGAGTACCTCCAGCTCCTCCAGGAAACGCTCGGCCGTCGAACCCGGTGATTACTTTATTGACGGCAAAGGACGTATGTATGTGCTCGATGCGAACAGGCAACCCATTCGGTACACACCGCCCAAGTAATAAATCATTTGCATGTTGACCGGTACCGGATATACATGCTTTGCCAGTCTGTTAATTGGCGACGTACGGCGTATTGTTCGACCGTTGGTAAGCAACCGCAACCTGAGCGAGCATCCAGTCCAACACCGACGTCTGCCCATTTCATTGCCAGTCCTGATGCTTAGTAGCCGCGCTCTACTCCTTCTCACCATTATTTCGTTCGGACTTGTTGCTCCGACTGTCGGCGCATACGCGCAGGTAGCCGCCGATGCGCCGGTGCAGTGGGCGAACAGCGTAACGGGCGTTTCGTCGGAGAAGCGGGGCGAAATGTATGGCGAACAGTTCAAGGCGTCACAGGCACTGGGCTACCCCAGCAAACTGCCGCAGCTGGGTGAAAGCCCGACGGCCTGGGCCCCGCAACTGGCTGAGAACCCCGCCGAGGACTGGATTCAGGTCGGTTTTTCCACCCCCACTCCCGCCCGGCAGGTCATCGTAGCCGAGAACGTGAATCCCGGCGCAGTCGTACGGATCGTGGTTACCGACGAAACCGGCACCGATCACACGGTTTACACGAATCCAAAGCCCCAGCCCAGTACAGAGCCACTCCTGCTCGTACCATTACCCGGCAATGGGCTAACGGTTGCCAAAGTGAAAGTAAGCATCAACAGCGGAGCCATCCGGGGCATCAACCAGATCGATGCCATCGGGCTGTCGGCCACGACCAGCCCCCCAACCATTGGCATTCGGCTGGCGAAAGACACGCCAAAAGACATTGTCAAAGAGAATCTGGGCAAGGGGGTCAACTCGGCGGGTCAGGAAGTAGCCCCGGTGATTTCGCCCGACGGCCGGACCCTGTATTTTACCCGCAATTACAACAAAGCCAACATCGGCTCGCCCGACCGGCAGGACGTCTGGTACTCGACCCTGTCGTCGGGCAGCAATGGCACACCCGCTGGCTGGAGCGATGCAATCAACATTGGCCCACCCATCAACAATGCCAGCGACAACGCCATCAGCGGCATTTCAGCCGACGGCAAAACGGCTTATCTGCTGAACATTTACCAGCCTAACGGCAACACGACCTACGGTATTTCCAAGTCGATTCGCACGAAAGCGGGCTGGTCGTTTCCGGCGGGACTGACGATTAAAAACAATTACAACCTGCCCGAACGCGAAAGCGATAACTCCGTCGAAACCGAACTGGCCGTTGCCCCCGACGAACGAACGTTGATTCTGTCGGTGCGTCGGCGCGACACGCGGGGCGACCGCGACCTGTACGCCACCCACCTGCTGCCCGACAAGACCTGGAGCGAGCCGGTTCACATGGGTAACACCATCAACACCGCCGATACCGAGAGTGCTCCGTTTCTGGCGTCGGACAACAAAACGCTTTACTTCACCTCACGGGGGCATCCGGGCTACGGCAACGGCGATATTTACGTGTCGCGCCGACTCGACGACTCGTGGACGAAGTGGAGCGAACCCGAAAATCTGGGGCCCGGCATCAATACCGCCGAATGGGACGGCTATTTCACGATCCCGGCCGCCGGCGATTTCGCTTACCTGAGTTCCCGGTCGAATTCAATGGGGGAAGACGACATTTTCCGGCTCAAGCTATTTCCAACCATCAAGCCCAATCCCGTAGCCATCATATCGGGGCAGGTGCTTGATTCGCAGACGAAAAAGCCGGTAGCCGCGCAGGTCGTTTCGGATATGTTTGGCAGCCGGAGCGAAATCACCAAAGTCGACTACGACCCCGAGACAGGTGAGTACCGGCTGATTTTGCCCACTCAGAACCGGTACACGATCAAGGCCGTCAAGGAAGGCTATTTTGCCCCGACCGACATCATTGACCTGAGCAAAGACAAGCGCTTCCGCGACATCCGGCGCAACCTGTACCTGCTCAAGATCGAACCGGGGCAGGTAATTACGATGCGCGAGATTCTGTTTGAACAGGGTCTTTTTACGCTGATGACCGGGGCCGACGCCGAACTCGACCGGGTTGTGGATATGCTGAACAAGTACCCGACGATGGAAATTCTTATCGGTGGGCATTCGGATAATCAGGGGGAATGGGAGTCGAATATGAAGCTCTCCGCCGACCGCGTACAGACGGTAAAGGAATACCTGGTTGCCAAAGGCATAACCGACGCGCGTATTCAGACCAAGGCTTGGGGACCCAGCCGCCCCGTCGCCAGCAACGAGACGGAAGAGAAGCGGAAGCTGAACCGGCGGGTAGAATTCAGCATCCTGAAAATGTAGGTCCGCCGAATTTGCCGTAGTTTTGACCAATGATTGCCTTATCATCCCGCTTTACGTACCTGTTGCTCGGTTTGCTTTTATTGCTGGCGCTCGGCTTACGACTATACCGCGTCGGCACGTACGGCATCTATTTCGACGAAAAAGCGACGTTACTTGTCAGTCAGAGTATCGTCATGGAAGGCTTCAACCAGCGCGACGTATTCGATAAGCCGTACTTCACCCCCGCTGAATTCTGGAAGCCCAAGACGTTTACCGACTTCATGGAAGCCGATACGCGCAGCGACATCGGCAACAGCCCCGCCTACTACGCCGTTGTCTGGGGCTGGCTGAAGGTGTTCGGCATGAGCGACACCTCGCTCCGGATGCCGTCGGTTATCTTCAGCACACTATTGATTGGGCTGCTGTTTGTATTTGTCAGGCGTCATTTTCGGTTTCTGGGCGACGCACGGGTCAATGCGCTGGCCTTGCTCAGCGCGTTTATCGCTACGATTGAGCCGTTTTTTGTGGCGTATAGTCACATCGCCCGCAACTATCCGATGACGTTTTTCCTGACGTTGCTGGCTACCCATCTGTTTCTGCTCATTATGGAACGCGTCCGTCAGCCGTCGCTGGCGTCGGCATCGGCGGGGGCGGTGGGTTTGTACGTTGCCTACGGACTGGTATTCGTCACGTCGGTGTTCTCCCATTACCTGACCGTTACCGTATTTCTGTGCCACGGGTTGTACGCCCTGCTGTTTCTGCGCAACGGTCGGGCGTGGCTATCGCTGGGCCTGACGGCCGGGCTGGGATTGGGGATCGTGTCGCTCTGGTTTCTGTTCGGTGGTGGGCAGTACACCTTTTTCACGCTGAACTATCAGGCCCAGTTCTACCGGAACATTGCCCTGACCAACCCAACGGGCAGCCCGTTTGGGCTAATTCTGCCCGCTACCTTTCCAAACATCGCGGTGCGAGGTATCCCTATTTTTGCCGATCTGTTTATGCCCACCAACGGCATTGGGCAGGCCATGACGGGTATTCGTAATTCGGCACTGGCGCTGGCGCTGGGCCTGGGGGCCACGGCTGTGCTACATCGGTACTGGTCGGCGCGGGTTGTGCCGGTCTGGGCGTATGTGGCAATCCCGGTGCTGCTGCTGGCTGGTCTGCCGATCTACAGCGTCGTGCCGGAGCGGCTGCTGGTGCTGTCAGGGGCCGTACCATTCGTTTACCTGATCGGCCGGTACGTATACGACCGGTTCGACCGGGCCCAACGACCATTGATTACGCTACTCCTGCTACTTGCCTTCGTGCCCACTCTGTTTCTGCTGTTTATGGCCTGGCGGTCGGGGCACACCTTTGGCATTACGCAGCGGTACTCCGGTTTTTCGTTTCCGTACGTTTGCATTCTGGTCGCCATGGGGCTGCAACAGCTGGCGTCGGCCCGGTGGTGGCTGGCGGCTCCGATTGCCGCTGTACTCGTGCTTCAGCTCGTGCATATCGGGAAATTGCTGGGGTCGATTTACGCCGACGAAGCCCCCAAATACACCTATTTCGACCGGCCCCGCATCGCCAACCCCTACTGGCAGGCGGCTCAGCAACTTATCAGCACCTACCAGCCGGGCGACACGATTCTGTATCCGAATAAAAAACGGGTCATTTATTCGCAGGCCATCGACAAAACCTACACGCCCCTGTCGCTGCTCGACGCGCAGCTGATGAACGTCTACCTGCCTGCATCGGCAACCTATATCCAGCGCATCGATCCGGCCGAGCCCGACCGGATTGTACTGGTCAAAGGGCAAACCGGAGCCAGAATCACTATATTTGATTTCAAGGGGTCTACCTACCGATATGGCGACTGATTATCAACCTGTTACAAGTATGCACACTACAGAGCTACAGACCGAAACCCAGCAACTACAGGGTCAGCTCCGGCTGAACATTCTGGAAATGTATAACCGGGCACATGCCGGTCATATCGGGTGTTCGTTGAGTTGCATCGATTTGATGATCGCGACATTGGTTCTGCGCAAGCGGCCCCAGGACACGTTTCTGCTGTCGAAAGGACACGCAGCTGCGGCCCTGTACATCTGCCTGAATCACCTCGGCGAACTGACCGACGACGATCTGGCTACGTTCTATCAGAACGACACCACCCTGCCCGCTCACCCGGCCCCCAACAAGCACAAGGGCATCCCCTTCGCAACAGGCTCGCTGGGGCATGGCCTGCCCATTGGTACCGGCATCGCGCAGGCGGGTAAGATGCTCGGCGACGATTCGCGGGTGTTTGTGCTCATGTCTGACGGCGAAACCAACGAAGGCACGACCTGGGAGGCTGCTTACTTCGCGATTCAGAATCAGCTCGACAACCTGATCGTTCTGGTCGACAAAAATGGCCTACAGGGGTTCAACGCCACAGCCGACGTGCTGGGCGACACGGCCAGCATAGCGGTGTGGTCGGCGATGGGGTTCGACGTGATGGAAGCCGACGGCCACAACATTGACGAACTGACAGCGGTCATCGATGAACTGTCAGCCCGCCCCAACGGCAAACCCAAACTGATCGTGGCCAAAACCGTAAAAGGCCGTGGCGTATCGTACATGGAAAACCGGCTGGAGTGGCATTACCTGCCCATGAAAGCGGAGCAGTATGAACAGGCCCTGGCCGACGTTAGAGAACGGTATTTCTGATCGGTGCGTGGGGCGACTCTGCCCATCAGACCCGCTCACCGTACCTTCTACCACCCTACAATATCCTGAATGAATCAAACGACTACGCTCGCTGCCTCTATCGGTCAACTCAACGGACCCATCGTCATTTTTGGGGCCAGCGGCTTTATAGGTGCCAACCTGTTCGAACAGGTATTCCGCGTTCGGAAGGACGTTTTCGCGCTCACACACGACGCAACGAAAGCCTGGCGGCTCAAACTGCTCGATGTACCGGCCGAAAACATTATTCACTGTGATATTCTCTCCGATACGTCGATCAAGGATGTATTCGGCAAAATCCAGCCCCGGACGATCTTTAACCTGGCGGCTTACGGGGCTTATAGCAAGCAGAAAAACGTCGGTCTGACCTACGAAACCAACGTGCTGGGCACGGTGAATATTCTGGAAAACTGTACCGAGAGCATGGTGTATATCCATGCGGGCAGCAGTTCAGAATACGGTTTCAACTGTACAGCACCGAAGGAAACCGACGCGGTCGAACCCAACAGTCATTATGCCGTGTCGAAAGTGTCGGCGGCTTATACGCTGGAGTTTTACGCCCGGCTGCACGGGCTGAATACGCTCAATCTGCGGCTGTATTCCATCTACGGCGGCTGGGAAGAGCCCGACCGGCTGATTCCCCGGCTGGTGGAGGAAGCCCGGCAGAATAGCCTGCCCCCACTCGTTTCGCCCGACATCAGCCGCGACTTTGTGTACGTCGATGACTGCGTCGGGGCGTTTGTGCAGGCCGCTCTGCGCGTCAACCCCGCTATCCGGGGGCGGTCGTATAACATCGCCACGGGCCTGAAGACGACCATGCGTGAGCTGGTCGAAGCAGCGCGGCAAACGTTCAGCGTTGCGCAGGAACCCGTCTGGGGCAGCATGGGAAACCGTGCCTGGGACCTGTCCGACTGGTACGGCGACCCGACGGCGGCCGAAGCCGATCTGGGCTGGAAAGCCGCAACGTCACTGAGCGACGGCCTGCGGCAAACCGCCAACTGGCAAACGTCGCACCAGTACACGGAGCGCGTCATTCCGGCGTTTCAGACGCCCACGCTCAACCCCGTCATCTCGCCCATCATTGCCTGTTACAAAGACGCGCAGGCCATTCCGTTTATGTATGAGCGGTTGGTGAAAACCTTCAACGAGATGAAGGTGCGGTACGAAATTATCTTCGTCAACGACAACTCGCCAGACAACACCGACGAGGTACTGAACGAAATCTGCGCCAAAGACCCCAACGTCATTGCGATCAAACACTCGCGCAACTTCGGGTCGCAGTCGGCTTTTTTGAGCGGGATGGAAATCTCGACCGGCGACGCCGTGGTGCTGATGGACGGCGACTTGCAGGACCCGCCCGAAATCATTCCGAAGTTTTACGAGAAATGGCAGCAGGGCTTCGACGTCACCTACGGCGTACGCGTACAACGGGAGATGGCCCCACACGTCCATTTCTTTTACAAGCAGTTTTACCGGCTGTTCCGCAAAACCGCGTACATCAACATCCCGGTCGACGCGGGTGACTTTTCGCTGATCGACCGGAAGGTGGTACGCGAACTGGTCAACCTGCCCGAAACCGAACAGTTTCTGCGGGGACTGCGGGCCTGGGTTGGTTTCCGGCAAACCGGCGTCGACTACATCCGGCCCGAACGCATGTTCGGCGTATCGACCAACAACTGGACGAAGAACATCTGGTGGGCCAAGAAAGCCATTTTCTCGTTCAGCTTCGCCCCGCTCGAACTGATGACCTACGTTGGCTTTATCCTGACCGGTCTATCGATGCTGGGCATTATCTGGCAGGTACTGTCCCGGCTGTTCGACTTTGACCCGAACACGCCCTATGGGCTGTCGACGGTGATTATTCTGGTCATGTTTTTTGGGGGTATCAACCTGCTGGGCATCTCGTTTTTGGGCGAGTACATCAGCAAGATCTTCGAGGAAACCAAAAAACGGCCAAAGTTCATCCGGACGATGGTACGCAAAGGTCGACAGGTGTATTCGACAGCGGCTGAAATCAACACACTGGTTCAGCAACGGCGAAGTAAGTAACTGTGTATACCAACTGGCACCATGCGCTGTCTGGCTGTTGACAACCCGTGGCATCGGTCTTTGGAAAGCCGTAACTTTACAGCCGTAACGATTCGTTCTGTATGACTTCACTTAATCGTATCACAATCGATGCTACTGTCTGCCACGGCAAACCGTGTATTCGCGGCATGCGCTGGCCCGTTGAAGTCGTACTGGATCTACTCGGCTCCGGTATGTCGATCACAGACATTCTCGACGATCATCCGGAACTGGAGCGGGAAGACATTATTGCCTGTCTGAATTATGCGCGTTTGCTGCTATCAGGACAGGTTTCGGCCGCTGCCTGATGAAGTTTATCTGTGATGTTCATTTGCCGTTTCGTCTGGTAAAATTTCTGGCTACTCATGCGCCAGCTACGCATGTCAACCAGATCTTAAATGGCTCCAGTACGGCCGACTCGCTAATCAGTCAGTACGCCGACCAGCACGATTATATCGTTGTTACGAAAGACGCTGATTTCCGAAACTCGTACCTGATTAAACAGACTCCGCGCAAACTGATTCGATTTGGGTTAGGGAATATACCGAATGACAGGCTCATTCAACTGCTCGGTGAGCAACTCGTTCTGATTGACAAACTAGATCGGGAAGGACCTTTTTACATGGAAATCAATTCAGACAATGTGCTGCTGTATTGATAGGCATCAACTGACTACCTCACGCTATGCGTAATGAATTTGCAGCCGCCATTGAACGAATCGGGCGGGAAGATGAAAAAGTCGTGTTTCTGACCGGCGACCTGGGGTACAATGCCCTCGAAAGCGTGGCCGATGCACTAGGTCCCCGGTTTATCAACGCGGGCGTAGCCGAACAGAACATGGTCGGGCTGGCGGCCGGGCTGGCGTATCGGGGCTACAAGGTGTTCTGCTACAGCATCGCGCCGTTTGCGGTGTACCGCTGTCTGGAGCAGTTTCGCAACGACGTCTGCCTGCATAACATGCCGGTGTTCATCGTCGGTAACGGCGGGGGCTACGGCTACGGCATCATGGGCAGCACCCACCACGCCATCGAAGACCTGGCCTGCCTGAGCGGATTGCAGAACGTCAAAACATACATCCCCGCGTTCGCCGACGAAGTGCCGCCCATGCTCGATCAGATCGTGGCCGAAGCCGGACCGGCTTACCTGCGCCTGGGCGTTGGACCGAAGACGCCCGACGGAGCTGAAATCAGCGGCACCTTCAAACACATAATACGCAGCTCCGAGTCGACAGGCACCATTGTGTCGCTGGGACCGGTGACGGCCAATGTCATGACGGCTTTGCAGGACGAGTCACTGGCGGGCCGTTTCGACGTCTTTACGGCCATGAACCTGCCGCTTGATCTGCCCGGTGAACTGGTGGACCAATGGGCGGGCAAACCGATGCTGGTTGTCGAAGAACACATCGCCATCGGCGGGTTGGGGCAACAGCTTTCGGCGCAACTCTTAAGCAGCGGCAACGCACCCAGCCGGTTTGTAAGCCTGACGGCGCAGGGCTATCCCAGCGGTCGCTACGGCGATCAGAAGTACCACCAGCAACAGTCCGGTCTCGACCCAGCCAACATCGCCCAGCAACTAACCGCCCTGACGAACTAAAGCGGGGCATGCGTAAATCGATTAAGCCGTACCAGTCTCACCTATGGGCGGGCCTTCTGCTGGCCCTGCCGGTGCTGGCATTCGCCCTGCTCTGGCATCGTTACGCCGTCAACGTGCCAAAGTGGGACGACCACGCCCTGCGTCATTTTCTGTACCTCACCGATCAGGCACCGACCCTGGCCGACAAACTGCATCAGTTCGTCAAGCAGCACAACGAACACCGGATCGTGTACGACCGGATCGTAGCCTGGCTCGACTACCAGCTGACGGGTAAGTTAAACTTCCGGCATCTGATGGTGGTGGGCAATCTCAGCCTGCTGGGCCTGCTGCTGGTGTTTGTCCGGGTATTGCGCCGGGCGGGGCGGCCGCTGGTGTACGCGGTGCCGGTGGCCTGGCTGCTGCTCAACCTGTCGCAGTGGGAAAATATGTACTGGGGCATGGCTGCGGTGCAGAACTTCTCCATTCTACTCTGGATTGTGGGCATGGTTTACTTCCTGAGCTACACCCACCGCCTGCCGCTGGCCCTTACGCTGGCCGTGCTGGCGACGCTCACCAGCGGCAACGGTCTGCTGGCCTGGCCCATCGGTGCACTAATTCTTTTCCTGCGACTGGCACAGCCCTACAGCACCCGTCGCCCGTTAACGATCTGGTTGACTACCAGCGCAATAGCGATCGGCTGTTATTTCACAGGATTCGAGAAACCGGGTGACATTGCCTACGTTCAGGCGGGTATCGGCCAGTTGCTCGGTGGTTGGTTTGCGTTTATGGGCGCTGCCGCCGAAGTTATTCCCGTCTCGCCCCCCCTACGGCTTTGCATGGTGCTGGGCGGTTTTATGGTCGTTGCGGTACTGGGGCTGATCGGCTGGAGCGGATTCGGGCATCGACTGGCAATCGGGCGCAGTTTCCGCTGGCTGTTTATCCCGCCCAAAAAGCGGGAAATACCCACTAGAGCGGTACTGCCACCCAGCCTGCTTTTCTTCTGGGGAACGGGTCTGTTTCTTTTAGTTACCGGGCTCGTCGTGGCCCGCGCCAGAGTTGGTTTTGGTGCCGACCTGCTGATTACCAGCCGGTACAAACCGTACTCGCTTACCCTGCTGGCCCTGCTGTACACCTACGCGGTGGTCTGGCTCAGCGGTCGACCGGGGCAGTGGTTGATGCGACTGGGTATCGCTGGCGGGGTGCTGTTCGGCTGGCTGTCGTACCTGTCGTTTCTGGACGAAACCATCTGGTGGCGACACTGGCTGGTGACCAATCAATTCAACTGGCGCTACTCGACCAACCAGCCCATCGAACAGACCGACGCGGTGACAAGGCAATACCTCGATCCGGCCCCGACTTTTTACACCGCCGGTTTATCCGTACTTTTCGGGCCGGTTTCGGGTGAAACGGTTCCGGTGCTGGTCGACTCATCGTCGGCGGGCTACCGGGTTACGAATCAATCGCTGCTGGCAGACCCGTCGCGTGGCCCCGATGCAGGGGCCTATGTTGTCGCCCGTTCGGCGACGCGTACGTACCTGTTTCCGGTGTGGCAAACAGTGGGTTCGCTGCCCTCGGCGCGGTTCTTGCCGGGACGGTTGTTCAGGCCGGGCTTCCACGCCGATTTCACCCGGTATGAACTGGAAAAAGGCACCTACGACCTGCACATTCTGACGGTAGAACCCGGTGAACCGTTCCGGCTCTACCCTACAAACACAACGCTTACATCGGCCGGGCCACCACCCGATACGTCGATTAAAAACTGGTAATGACAGCACAACAAACCACCACCCGCCCCGTATTGAACCACCTTCGTCAGCTCGACGGTATCCGGTTTGTGGCCGTGGCGCTGGTGCTGTTCGACCACTGGATGGCCGGGCGGGTCGAACTGCCGCTGGGCGCGCTGGGTGTCACGATCTTCTTCGTTCTGAGTGGCTTTCTGATTACCCGCATCCTGCTGTCGAGCAAAGACAAGCTAAGTCAGCAGCCAAACGGTGGATTGAGTAAGTACCTGAGCGTGTTCTACATCCGCCGGACGCTACGCATTTTTCCGGTCTATTACCTGACGCTGATCGTTCTGTTTCTGATCAACGAACTACCCGTTCGCCGGACGTTTGCGTGGTTAGCCCTGTACGCGACAAACCTGTACATGGCCTACCATACCAGCTGGATGGGCACGGTCGATCATCTGTGGTCGCTGGCGGTGGAGGAACAGGTGTATCTGTTTTTTCCCCTGCTGCTGTTTTTCGTGCCGCGCCGGTGGGTGCCGCTCACGGCCGGGCTGATGATCGTCGGGGCCGTGGCCATGCGGTATTATCTGTACGCTAACCGGTACCCTTGGTTTATCGGCTACGTGACCATGCCTGCCTGTCTGGATTCGTTCGGTCTGGGGGCTATCATGGCGTACTGGTGGCTGTATCAGCGCGATCGGTTCACGGCCGTTTTCCGCAGTACGATCTGGATCTGGATCAGCATTGCGCTGCTGGTTGTCGTCGCCGTTTCGACCAAACTACTACCCGCTATTCCGGATGTAACAGGCCTGCCGGGTCATCACAATGTCATGTCTGACGTGTGGGAGCGGCTGGTTTCGTCATTAATCGGCTTCTTCCTGATCGGTCATGCCGTTATCGGTTTTGGCGGGGTAATGAAATGGATTCTGGAAAATCCGGTCAGTCAGTACATGGGCCGCATCAGTTACGGGCTCTACCTCTACCACAACTTTGTGTTCAACGTCTACCACACACAACCGACACATGTTACGGTCCGGGCGTGGCGACGTATTACCGATGTACTGCCCTTTCTGACTAGTTCGTACGTGTTTCAGGTTGGTTTTTACCTGGCCCTCACGGTGGCTATCGCGACACTGTCGTGGTACCTGATCGAAAAGCCGATCAATAATCTCAAGGACCGGTACACTGTTTAGAGCGGGCTGACCCGCCGGCAGTCTGTGTAGCAGCCTGCACTGTTGCCGTTTGGTACAGGCTACCAAAAACTGCCCGGTACGTACTGGTAGCAATCGCATTTGGCAAACTAATTGCGCAGGTAGGTTATAACTATATTTTGTGTCAAAAAAGTATAGTTTCTTGCCTGTAAATGGACACGCCCTCGATCAATTCTATACAGTGCCTTTACAGATCAGTCAGCCATTTATGGTGGCTGATACTCTGTCCGCTGCTTCTGGTAACGACCTGGACCACGGCGCAGACCGCTACCCGGCGCTTTACGTACCTGACCACCGATCAGGGGTTGTCGCAGAACAACGTGACCAGTATCGTTCGCGACCGGCAGGGGTTTATGTGGTTCGGTACCCGCGATGGCCTGAATAAGTATGATGGATACACCTGCACCGTCTATCGGCACGACCCGGCCAACCCAACCAGTATCGGCCATAACTACATACAAACGCTGTTTATCGACGGGCAGGGGCGGCTCTGGATTGGGACCGATGAAGGGGGACTGAGTTTATTCGATGCCCGTACAGAGCGATTCACCAACTATCAGCACGTCGCAGGAAATCAGCGTGGCTTTACCAGTAACCAGATCCTGTCTGTCATACAGGATAAAGAAGGGTATCTGTGGGTTGGTACCGGCCGGGGTGGTATTAGCCGGTTTCACCCCGACAGGCACACGCTTACTACCTACACACACAACGCAGCCGACTCAACCAGCCTGAGCGATCCGACCGTACACTCGCTCTGCTTCGACCGAAACGGCACGCTGTGGGTCGGTACACCGAAAGGGCTGGATCGCTTCGACGCAGCTACGGGACGGTTTATCCATTATCGACACAATCCAGCCGATCCATCATCGCTCAGCGCCGATGATGTCAATGTAGTTTACCTGGATAGTCGGGGGCAGTTGTGGATCGGCATGGAAGGGGGCGGGCTCGACCGCGTCGAACCGAATCAGAAGGGTTTTGTCCATTACCGGAAAGCAGCGGGTACTACCCGGCAGCTGAGCCATCTGGACGTTATTTCCCTGACCGAAGATCTGCAGCATAACCTGTGGATTGGCACGCGCAACGGCGGCATCACGGTTCGGTCGCCTAGGGACACCTTTTCTTACTATTCATACGACGAAAACCAACCGGGGGGGCTCAACAACGGTTCTATCTATGCCATGTACCAGGACCCCACGGGCCTGATGTGGGTCGGTACGTATTCAGGTGGCGTCAATCGGCTGTCGACGGATCGGCCCAAGTTTACCCTGTACCGAAACAGCCCCAATAAACTCGATCAGCTGAGCAACAACAACGTACTGAGTATCCTGGAAGATAAAGCGGGGAACGTATGGGTCGGTACCGATGGCGGGGGCATTAATTTACTGGCGAAAGGAGCATCTGCGTTCGTGTCGTACCAGCACCAGCCGACTACGTCTCGGAGCATA
>Ga0160428_1000075_pt1 | contig 124793 bp, 111 predicted proteins | sample SolpanmetagenomM_FD_108198 | JGI IMG/M metagenome (GOLD analysis project Ga0160428, IMG submission 108198) | Solar panel surface microbial communities from Lawrence Berkeley National Laboratory, California, USA - M | ecosystem: Engineered > Built environment > Solar panel > Unclassified ...
ATTTTGTCATCCTAAGCAACCCTGAGACTGTTTCAGCACGTCAGTTGATTTTGCGGGGTGAGTCCGGTACTTTTGTCACATGAGTTATAGCCAGACAGTTGCCTGTTTCCATCACCACCGTTAACGACGGGCGGTATAATTGCTTCTGGAATTTTCCTCACAGCTATATCAAAGCCCGGTTCATTAGCCGGGCTTTTTGCTTTATGAAAACGGTCATTATCAAATACAACGCGGGCAATGTGCAGTCGGTCATGTACGCGCTCGACCGGCTGGGTGCCAGCTATCTGCTCACCGACGACGAAGCCGAAATCCGCTCGGCCGATAAGGTGATCTTTCCCGGCGTGGGGGAAGCGAGTACGGCGATGGCATATCTACGGCAGCGCGGTCTCGACCGACTGATTCCGTCGCTGACACAGCCGGTGCTGGGCACCTGCGTCGGGATGCAGCTCATGTGCCGCCATTCGGAAGAAAACGACGCGACCTGCATGGGCATCTTCGACATCGACGTGCGCCGACTGCCGGGCGACGCGGGACTGAAAGTGCCCCATACGGGCTGGAACAGCATTCACTCGCTGACAAGCCCACTGACGGCAGGCTTGTCGGAAAACGATTACGTGTACTTTGTCCACAGCTATGCCGCCGATGTCTGCGAACACACGACGGCGGTTTGTGAGTACGGTCGGCCGTTCAGCGCGATGCTGCACCGGGATAATTTTTACGCGGCCCAGTTCCACGCCGAAATCAGCGGCAACGTCGGGCAACGCATTCTGGAAAATTTTCTGAAATTATAAGTTCAACACAGAGGTCGCGGAGGTTTTCACAGAGGAATAAAAGACTCTGTTTTCTCTGTGAAAACCTCCGTTTCTCCGTGTTTAGATAAACTATGCATATCATTCCCGCTATCGATCTGATCGACGGTAAGGCCGTCCGGCTGACGCAGGGCGATTACAGTCAGAAGAAAGAGTACAATGCCCGACCGCTGGAAGTGGCCCAGCAATTCGAGGGCGAAGGCCTTACCCGGCTGCACCTGGTCGACCTCGACGGGGCGAAGGCGAAGCGCGTTATCAACTGGAAAGTGCTTGAACTGATTGCGGGTAAAACCAGCCTGCACGTCGATTTCGGCGGTGGCGTTCAGTCGGATGAAGACTTGCAGATTGCGTTCGAGTGCGGAGCTAAACAGGTGACAGGCGGCAGCATCGCTGTGAAAGACCCCGACACGATGGAACGGTGGCTGTCGCAGCACGGTGCCGGTAAAATCATTCTGGGAGCCGACGCGAAGAATGAGAAAATTGCCGTCAGCGGCTGGGAAGAAGGCACCGATGTGTGGGTCTACGACTTTGTGCAAAACTGGGCTGAGAAAGGTATTCAGTATGTCATCAGTACCGACGTCGCCAAAGACGGACTGCTTCAGGGGCCGTCGTTTGAGCTATACCGTACCATGCAGGAGCAGTTACCCGGCCTGAACATCATCGCGAGTGGCGGGGTCAGCAACATGGCCGACATCGAGACGCTGGCCGATATGAATCTGTTCGGCGTTATCGTCGGCAAAGCGATTTACGAGGGGCGTGTGACGCTGAAAGAACTGTCGGCACTGAATCAGTAATGAGATGAGGTACGGACTACTGGTAATTACGTTGTTCTTCGTCAGGCCACTGATCAGCGCGCAGGCGACAATGACCAGTAACCGGTACGACGAAAAATGGCAGCTAGACCTGGAGCACCTTACTCAGCAACTTGGCTGGCGGACACCAACATTGACCGAGGGTGAGTATGAAGTGTATGTCTGGAACAAACAGGGTCTGGTACGAGGGGCCGCACACAGCGTATATCGAATCCGCAAAACCAACCGACGGCTTACCGTAGACAGATACTGGATTCGGTATACATCAGCAGGCACACCGAGCGTGAAGCGCAGTCGTCCGAAAACCGAAATGTCACTGGACGTATGGAATAGACTGGTTGATAGGCATTTACTCACATTACCGACGTGGTCAGATGTACAAGCCAGATACTATGCCAGTTTTCCTAAAGATTCGACCTGGACAGAAGTGTCGCCTGATGGAACGATAACGGTGAAAGCCCGCAGAACCCGTGGTCGAATGGCTGTCAGCGATGGAAAAGCTTATGCTTTCTCGATCTTCTGTTATAATGGTTTTCGATTCTACTCGTACAGTAATCCGTCTATTTTCTACAGAGAATACAGGGACATTCCAGAACTACGCGACGTGACTGGTATGTTGACAGAACTGAGTTCCCTTTTTTAAACCGATTCGTAAACGAAGCCCAGCGCGCTCAGAATAATCGAAGTAAGCCATGAACGACGACTACAGCATCAGCACGGACAAATCGCTTCTTGATCTGGCTGTTATTCACCATTTCCTGAGTCAGGAATCGTACTGGGCGAAGAATATGCCGCTGGAGCTAGTACGCAAAGCCGTCGATAATTCGCTGTGCTTTGGCATCTACGACAACGATCAGCAGGTTGGCTTTGCCCGCGTCATTACCGACTATACCACCTTTGCTTACTTGTCGGACGTGTTCGTGGTGAAAGACCATCGCGGGCAAGGATTGTCGAAACGGCTGGTGCAGTATATCATTGACCATCCTGATTTGCACGGACTTCGACGGTGGACGCTGGTCACGGCCGATGCCCATACGCTCTACGAACAGTTCGGTTTCGCCTTTCCCGACGATCCAAAGCTGTATATGCAACGAAAACTAATCGACAGCTACTGATGCTGACAAAACGAATTATTCCCTGCCTCGATATTAAAGACGGGCGCACTGTAAAAGGTACCAACTTCGTCAACCTGCGCGACGCGGGCGACCCGGTGGCACTGGCAGCCATGTACGCCGAACAGGGCGCCGACGAACTGGTGTTTCTGGATATTACCGCTACCGTCGACGAACGCAAAACGCTGATCGACCTAGTACGGAACGTGGCGCATACGATCAATATCCCGTTCACCGTCGGGGGTGGCATCTCGTCGGTGGCCGATGTATCGGCGCTGCTGAATGCGGGGGCTGACAAGATTTCGATTAACTCGTCGGCAGTGCGCAACCCCGATCTTGTAAACGAGCTGGCACTGGAATTTGGTAGTCAGTGCGTCGTGGTGGCGATTGACACGCGCTACGTTGATGGGGAGCACATTGTACACACGCACGGCGGCCGCAAGCCCACCGGACTGCGTACCCTTGCGTGGGCGAAAGAAGTGGAAGAACGCGGGGCGGGGGAACTGCTGCTAACGTCGATGGACGCCGACGGTACCAAAGCCGGGTTTGCCCTGGAACTTACCGGGCAGATTTCCGGGGCCGCCAACATTCCCGTTATCGCGTCGGGCGGGGCCGGAACAATGGATCACTTTGTCGACGTATTCACGACCGGTAAAGCCGACGCCGGGCTGGCTGCCAGCATTTTTCATTTCCGCGAAATCGATATTCCCGACCTGAAAGGGTATCTGCGGGAGAAGGGTATCGAGATGCGAATTTGATCCTGGCTTCAACACAGAGGAACAGAGATTTCACGGAAAAAACAGAGGAAAAAACCGGGCTTTAATCCGGCGCAAATAATTTGCTCTGTGGTGTCGGGTCCCCGACCCGACACGTTCCCGGGCGAAGCGTTTTGCTGTCGCGAGCGTGTCAGGTCGGGGACCCGACACCACATAAACGTCTCTTTTGCGCTCTGTTTTTTTCGTGAAACCTCCGTGCCTCTGTGTTGAAAAACTAAAACTGGAAACCCAGGTCAATCGATACCACCCGGTTCTTGGACACCAACTCCCGCCCACGAGCGACGTTCAGCAAACCGCGCTGATAACTGATGCCCAGATTAAACGCGTTGTTGCGGTTGAGTTTGTACTGAACCCCCGTGCCGAGCAGCAACTCAATATCACCGAAGCCATACTGCCGCCGGTCGCCACCGCTTTCAGCCAGATACAGTCCGTTACGAACCTTGTCCAGCGGTTTTTCGGCTAGTTTCAGACTTAGCAGCCCGCCGGTCTGTACGTAGAGCCGAATGCCCGGCGCGATGTCGTTGGCAAACAGCTTGACCGTAGCGGGTAGTTGCAGGTATTGCAGATTATAGGCTGATTCCTGCTCCGGCAGGTTAGGATTGAACCGAGACTGCCCGAAGGTGCCCGGCATCTGAAACCCCGACCGTTTGATCGTGTACCACAGCCCCGTACTGAACGCGTAGCGGTCTTTGAAGAAGTAATAATCGAGGGTCGGGCCAACACTAAGCCGCACCCCCGCGCCGTTGTTCCGAAAACCCAGGTACGATCCCGTACCGTCGGCGGTATTCAGGTCGAGCGAGGGCGCAAAGCGGATACCCATCTCAATCAGGTGCGTCGGGCGGGCGTAGTCGGGGCCGGAATAATCAGCTTCGCCAGTACCCGTGGCCTGCTTACGGCGTCGGCGTTTGCGGTCGTCTTCGTAGTCACGTTTGTTTTGATCCTGCCCGTCGTAATTATCGCCGAGAATTTTGCGAAACCGCTTTTCGGTAACGCTCGCGTCCTTCATTTTCGGTCGGTAGATGGCGGGCGACGTTGTCTGCGCCAGACAAAGGGCGTTCAGGAGCAACAACGAAATGAACCCGAACCCTGCAACTTTTTTCATAATTTTGTACGTTTTCAATACAGAAAACCGGTGATTTTCATGCAAATACGCGTTGCCCTGCTTGGGGTTTTTTGCGGGTTGTGGTTGTGTTCCTGCTCCAAACCCGACAATATGTCGGTTGTGCGGCTCGATCAGCAACTGTTTGCCGCCAAATCGGCCAGCGACATCCGCACCTTCCTGAATCAGCACCCCGACGTCGCTCAATTGTACTTTAACGCGAACCAGGCCGGTAATGATACGGCACTTGTCCGGGAATTGACTGACCGGGTCAACAATCCGGCTTTACAGGATTTTAATAAACAGCTACAGGCCGAATACGGCGACTTGATTGATCTGCGCACCCAACTGGCCGACGCCTTTGCTAACATCAAAAAAGACTTCCCCGACTTTAAGCCCCCCCGCGTCGAAACGATAGCGACCGGCTTTATGGGGCCTGATCTCGTCGTCAATGATAGTCTGGTCATTATTTCGATCGACTACTTTGCCGGTCCCCGCTCGAAATACCGTCCGCAGGGCCCGTCGTTTCCCCAGTATATTCTGCGTCGCTATCAGCCGGAATACATTGTTCCGGCTGTTATCTTCGCTTTGTCGGACCGCTACAATGCCACTAATCGTACCGATCAGACGCTATTGGCCGATATGATCTATTACGGAAAAGGCTACGTCTTTACCAAAACCATGCTGCCGGAAACCAGCGACAGCCTGATTATCGGTTATTCAGACAGGCAACTGACCGAAACGTTTAATGCGCAGGACATTGTCTGGGCGCATTTTATCGACGAGAAACTGCTGTATCAGACAAGCCCGGCAATCAAACAGCGGTACATGAATGAGCGGCCTTTCACGGCGGAGATTGGGCGTGCTGCCCCCGGTGCTATTGGCCGCTGGCTGGGCTGGCGCATTGTCAGTTCATATTACGACAAGCGGAACGTCGGCATCCGGGAGTTGATGCAAAATGCTGATGCCCGACAAATTTTCGAGCAGTCGGGCTATAAAGGACAACTTGAGTAATTAACTCGTGCCGGTCAACAACCGGTCAGAACAATGGCTAAACAACGAAACAGCGAAGCAGACGAAGCCGATAAAAAACGGGTGACAAAGGAAGGATTTCGCAAGACACTGAACATTTTTCGGTTTGTGCGACCCTACCGCTGGCAGTACATTACCGGGTTTGTGTTCCTGATCCTGTCGGCCGGTACGACGATGAGTTTCGGGCTGCTGATCGGGCAGATTACCAGCGTTATTCAAGGGAAGTCGGCCTATACGCTCAATCAGGTCACGCTCTTCTTTGTGGGCGTACTGGTAGCGCAGGCCATTTTCTCCTTCTTTCGGATCTACTTTTTCTCCCAGGTCAGCGAACGGGCCATGGCCGACGTGCGCCGGTCTACGTACAGCAAAATCATTACGCTGCCCATTCCGTTTTTTGAGCAGCGCCGGGTCGGTGAACTCACCAGCCGTATCTCGGCCGACGTGTCGCAGTTGCAGGACGTGCTGACGCTAACGGTAGCCGAACTGTTCAGGCAGGTAGCTACACTGGTTATCGGTACGGCCATCATTTTTTACGTATCCTGGAAGCTGACGCTGTTTATGCTGGCGACGTTTCCGGTTATTATCGTGGCCGCCATTTTCTTCGGCAAGTTCATTCGTAAGCTGTCGAAGCGGGCGCAGGACCATCTGGCCGACGCAAACGTAATCGTTGAAGAAACACTTCAGTCGGTCAATATTGTCAAGGCGTTTACCAACGAACGGCTGGAGATTCACCGCTATGGTTCGGCGTTGCAGCGGGTAGTTGGAACGGCCCTGCACGCGGCCAAGTACCGGGGGGCGTTCGTGTCGTTCATCATCTTTGCCCTGTTTGGCGGTATCATCGGCGTGGTCTGGTACGGCGGGTCGCTGGTGCTGCATAACGAGATGCCTTTCTCCGACCTGCTGACGTTTATTGTCTATACCACCTTCATCGGCGGCTCAGTCGCCGGTATGGGCGATCTCTACGCGCAGTTGCAGAAAACGGTCGGCTCCTCGGAGCGGATTCTGGAAATTCTGGGAGAAGCCTCTGAAGTCGATGCCGCTGATGAACTGCCGCTGTTTGTACCCGTTCAGGGTCATGTTCAGTTCGACAATATCAAATTTTCGTATCCGGCCCGGCCTGACATCGCGGTGCTGAAAGGCGTATCGCTCGACGTAGCGTCTGGCCGCAAGATTGCGCTGGTCGGGCAGAGCGGTGCCGGTAAGTCGACGGTTGTGCAGTTACTGATGCGGTATTATAACCTCAGCGGGGGCCGCATCACTATCGACGGCCGCGACCTGACGAGCTTCAACCTGACGGAACTGCGTAAGAACATCGCCGTTGTGCCGCAGGAAGTGATTCTGTTTGGCGGCACGATCATGGAAAATATTCAGTATGGTCGGCTGGGCGCGTCGGAAGCCGACGTGCGCGAAGCCGCCCGCAAAGCCAATGCGCTGAACTTCATCGAGTCATTTCCGGAAGGCTTTAAGACTATCGTGGGCGAACGCGGGGTCAAACTATCGGGTGGTCAGCGACAGCGCATCGCTATTGCCCGCGCCATCCTGAAAGACCCGGCGATTCTGGTGCTTGATGAAGCCACAAGTTCGCTTGATGCAGAATCGGAACAACTGGTGCAGTCGGCGCTGGACGAACTGATGCAGAACCGTACGACAATCATCATTGCGCACCGCCTGGCGACCATTCGTAAGGTTGATAAAATCTACGTGCTGCGGGATGGGCAAATTGCCGAATCTGGTACCCACGACGAGCTGGCTCTGCTGGAAGATGGCGTTTACGCGAATCTGGTCAAGCTACAGTTCGAGCCGATCAGCTAATCCGGAGCCGAACTACCGAACCTTATACCGTCAATCCGTATGAACGCTATCCAAACGCTTAAAAGCTTCAGTCTTCGCCATACCGCCGGGCGGGAGGAAGTGCTCGATCTGTTTTTGAAGGCGGGCTACGCACTGGCGCACAATGACGTAGAAAATGGTCTCGGTCCCGACCACGACCGCGTGACGATCTACCGTACCCTGCGCACGTTTCTGGATAAAGGACTGCTGCACAAAGTGCTTGACGACGAAGGCGGTACAAAATACGCCCTCTGCCGTGACGCCTGTACGCAGGGGCACCACCACCACGACCACGTACATTTCAAGTGCGAGAACTGCGGTCAGACCGTCTGCCTCGACAGCGTCCGCATACCCGCTCTGGCCCTTCCCGAAGGCTACGAACGACGCGAAACCAATCTGCTCATTCAGGGCACCTGCCGCGAATGTAAGCAGTAGTGTTTCTCCTAACTAGTATTTACTTGCCGTGGTGTCGGGTTCCCAGCCCGACACTATTCTTATGCACGAAATTCCGCTTTTCAACAAATGCTAATTGATACAGACGCTGTGTTTCAGCAGCGGCAACAAACGTTTTTACAACAGGAACAGGACGCGCAACAACGGCATAACCGGCTGGCCATGATTCGGTTGGTCTGGTTCGCGGTTGCCGCTGTGACCGTCTGGCTACTGGGTCAGGCGGGGCAGGAATTGGCGGCCGTGGGCGTGTTGATCGTAGGCGTTGTTGGCTTTCTGGTTCTGTTGCGGAAACATCAGGCCATTAAGCGCGAACGCGATCTGGCGCACCAACTGGCGTTTGTCAACGAAGACGAGTCGGCGCGGCTCCGGCGGCAGTACCGGCGACCTGAAACGGGCGAGTTATTTGCCTCAGCCATGCACCCTTACGCGGGCGATCTCGACGTGTTCGGTACGCACTCGCTGTTCCGGCTCCTCAACCGGACCCACACACGAGAAGGGCAGATTCGGCTGGCTACCTGGCTGCTCAACCCGTCGCCCGCCGACACGATCCGGCTGCGGCAGAGCGCTGTGCAGGAACTAGTGCCCCAACTCGATTGGCGGCAACAGTTCGAAGCGTTAGCTCGCACCGAAGAAACCATCGGGCGTTCGCCCGAATCACTTATCAACTGGGCCGAAGCACCCAATGCTCCCTTACCTACCTACATCAATGCCGGACGCTTTGTGCTTCCCGTGTTGACCGTTGTGCTGTTTGTGGCGTGGTTGACGGGCTACGTGCCGGGCGTCGCTGTACTGGTATCGCTGGCCACTGCGTGGCTGGCATTGCGCCAAACGACCGATCAGGTAAGGCTACTGAGCGAACAAACAGCTGAACTGGCGACGGCGTTGAAAACGGTCAATACGTTATTTGTGCAGGCCGAGCAGGTAACCGGCGAAGCGGTGCGGTTGAAGGCGATTCGACAAGCCCTGTCGAGTCAGGATCAGAAAGCGTCTGATGCGGTCCGGCAGTTGGCGTCGCTGGCCGAAGGACTGAACTTTCGGCTTAATCCTTATTTCTACTTTTTATTTGGTATCGCGTCGCTCTGGGACTGGCACTACCTGATTCGGCTTACTAGTTGGCGCAGACAGCACGGCACCGCGCTCCGACGCTGGTTTGATGCGCTGGGCGAACTGGAAGCCCTCAATAGCCTGGCTGGTTTTGCCTATGCGCACCCTACTTACGCCACGCCAACCATCACCGACGGGGAGCTGGCGCTTAATCTGCAATCGGCGGCACATCCGCTATTAGCCCCTGGCCGCAGCATTGCCAATTCGCTCAACCTAGGCGGTTCGGGGCAGACCATTCTGATCACCGGCTCAAATATGTCGGGGAAAAGTACATTTCTGCGGACGGTCGGGGCAAACGTTGTGCTGGCGTTGGCTGGGGCGGTCGTCAGTGCCGAACGGTTTAGCTGTTCGGTGGTGCAGGTTTTTACCAGTATGCGAACGCAGGATTCGCTGGAAGAAAGCACCTCATCGTTCTACGCCGAACTGAAACGCCTGCAAGCACTGATAACGATGACCACTACCCCGTCGACATTACCGGTGCTGTATTTCCTAGACGAAATTTTGAAAGGAACCAACTCCGCCGACCGGCACCGGGGAGCAGAAGCCTTGATCCGACAGTTGCACAAGACAACGGCTTCCGGTTTCGTGTCGACGCACGACCTCGAATTGGGCCAGCTAACCAACGCGGCTGCCTTTATTCGCAACTACCATTTTCAGTCGGACCTGCGCGACGGGGAACTCCTATTCGACTATCAGCTCCGCCCAGGCGTCTGTACCGCTTTCAACGCCAGTCAGCTCATGCAGGCTATTGGTATCCAGATGAATCTGGGTTAATCTTATCGTCTCCGGCAGCATCCTGCTGTCGAGCCGCGACAGCGGCTAAATATAGCTACCCCATTAGCCGCTGTCGCGGCTCGACAGCAGGATGCTGCCGGAGACAAATTACCTGGCCTATCTTAGCGAATGGTTTGACGTATCACTGGTGTAGAGGGGTCGTTGGTTTATGCTTTTTTCTCCTCGATTCATCCAAAACAAGGCTGTTTGTTGCTTGTTCTCTAGGGAGAAGCCTGTATCTTTGCTTGCGTAAAAATTAGTATGCTTGCATACTAATTAGATCAGTATGGCACAGCAGACGACCGAAAATTTACCGTACAGACATAAAAAAAGCCTTCCCATTGGGAAGGCCTACGTTAAGGTGGTGGTGATGGACGGAATCGAACCGCCGACACAAGGATTTTCAGTCCTTTGCTCTACCAACTGAGCTACATCACCTTAATGTGGGTGCAAAACTAGGCTTCTATGTGCCCTAAAGCAATAGGCTAGCCTGAAAAAATGGGAAAAATAATCGGTCAATGCCCAAATAGTATTGATAATCAGTTTTGTAAGCGCGTAAAATAAATGGAAATCGTACAGCAAATCTTGTTTATTCTAGCTTTGGTGATTACGGCCTGGTTCATCACCGGGCGTATAAAGCTTATTGCAAAGGCGATTCGGCTAGGTCGGGCCGAGAATCGCTTCGATCATGCCGACGAGCGATTGAAGACCATGCTGTTGGTCGCGTTTGGGCAGAAGAAGATGTTTACGAATCTGCTGGTGGGTAGTATGCACTTCGTCATTTACGCGGGTTTCATCATTATCAATATCGAAATTCTGGAGATTATTCTGGATGGTATTCTCGGTACGCACCGCCTGTTTGCGCCCGTTATTACGCCGGTTTACCCCGTCCTGATCGACGTGTTTGAGGTACTGGCATTCGGGGTACTGGTGGTCTGCGTCGTGTTTCTATGTCGCCGGTTTATTACGCGCGTCAGCCGCTTACAGGCCAATCGGCACCGGGAGTTGCGCGGTTGGCCTGTCTCCGATGCCACCATTATTCTGACGGCCGAAATCCTGTTGATGATCGCGTTTCTGACCTGGAACGCGGCCGACAGTGTACTGCGCGACCGGGGCGTTGGGCACTATGGCGAGTTGCAGGGCGTCGTGCCTGATTTTTTGATCAGTCAGTATCTCAAGCCGCTGTTTACCGGCTTTGGCGATACGGCACTAGTGGCCTACGAGCGTACGGCCTGGTGGCTGCACATTCTGGGCATTCTGGCCTTCGCTGTTTACGTAACGTACTCGAAGCACCTGCACATTGCGCTGGGCTTTCCGAATGTGTATTTCTCCGATCTGCAGCCGAAAGGCGAAATGCAGAATATGCCGGAGATTACGAAAGAGGTACAACTGGCACTAGGGTTACCGGTTACAACCGAAGCTGATGGCGAATCCACGACGGGATCACAAGCCAACGACAATGGAGAACAAGCGCCGGAGATTGGGCGGTTTGGGGCAAAAGATGTGGAAGACCTGAAATGGATCAATCTGATGAACGCCTACAGCTGCACCGAGTGTGGTCGGTGTACGGCCGCCTGCCCGGCGAATATCACCGGAAAGAAGCTATCGCCCCGCAAGATTATGATGGATACCCGCGACCGGCTGGAAGACATACAGAAAGGCTGGAAAGCCAATGGTCCCGACTACAAAGACGATAAGTCGTTGCTGGGCGATTACATCACGGCCGAAGAGCTGAATGCCTGCACAACCTGTCAGGCCTGCGTCAATGCCTGTCCGATCAACATCAATCCGCTCGATATTATCCTGCAGCTGCGCCGGTACCGGGTGATGGAAGAGTCGGAAGCACCAGCGTCGTGGAATGCGATGTTCAGCAACATCGAAAACAACATGGCCCCCTGGAAATTCTCACCCAGCGACCGCTTCAACTGGGCGGAGCAGGTAAATGAACCTTTGACAAAGTAAGAGTTTACGGTTTACAGTATTCAGTCTACGGTGGTTCGTCACTTGGAGGTCCGATGGGTCGGTAGCTGGCGTAAGAAAGGTTTTCCACTGGTAAACGACACTGTAAACCGTAGACCGTAAACCGAATACCAACAATGATTGCTAACGAAAAAACATACACCGTACCGACAATGGCTGATATGGCCGCGTCGGGCGATGAACCGGAAATTCTGTTCTGGGTAGGCTGCGCAGGTTCGTTTGACGACCGGTACAAACGCGTGACCATTGCGTTTGTCCGCATCCTGAATCACGTCGGCATCAAGTTCGCGGTGCTGGGGCCGGAGGAAGCCTGTACTGGTGATCCGGCGCGTCGGGCCGGCAACGAGTTTCTGTTCCAGATGCAGGCGATGTCAAACATTCAGGTGATGAATGGGTACAACGTCAAGAAAATAGTAACCGCCTGTCCGCACTGCTTTAACACGCTGAAGAACGAGTATCCCGAACTGGGCGGTAATTACGAGGTCATCCACCACTCCCAGTTTTTGCAGGGCCTGATCGACGAAGGGCGTGTGAAAGTCGAAGGTGGGCAATCGTTCAAGGGACGTAAGATTACGTTCCACGATTCCTGCTATCTGGGCCGGGCCAATAAGGTCTACGAAGCCCCACGTGAAGTGCTGGCGGCCCTGGATGCCGATCTGGTCGAGATGAAGCGCGTAAAGGCAAACGGACTTTGCTGTGGGGCCGGTGGCGGTCAGTACTTCAAAGAGCCGGAGCCGGGTAGTAAAGACGTCAACGTCGAGCGCGTCGAGGAAGCCCTGGCAACCGGAGCCGATACGATTGCCGTCGCCTGTCCGTTTTGTATGACTATGATGTCGGACGGGGTGAAAAACAAGAACCGGGAAGATAGCGTACGGGTGTTCGATGTATCGGAACTCATCGCGCAGGGGCAGGGGTTGTAATTTCGTAAACTAATAGCTTCGACGGTATGTACGTCCATTTCAACCAATTGCCCGATACGGCCCGAATCTGGGTGTATCAGGCCAGCCGGGCCCTGGCAGGCGATGAAAGCACGCTGGTTCGGGCCGCTATGGAACAGTCGCTGGTGGGCTGGGCTGCGCACGGGCAGGCACTGCTGGCCTCGGTGCAGGTGATCGATAGCCGCTTTGTTGTACTGGGTGTCGATGAAGGGTTTAACCTGCCCAGCGGCTGCTCTATCGACGCGTCGGTACGGATGCTCAGTACGCTGGCGCAGCAACTTAGTCAGCAGGGAGAGCCGATTACGTTTACGGATCGGGCCGTTGCCTTACCTGCCCATGATGGCACGGTGATAACTATTGCGTTGCCCGCCATCAAAGCGGCTGTGACGACAGGGCAGCTGACACCTGACTCAGTTATTTTCGATACGCTGGTGCAAACAGCCGGTGCCTTTCGGACAGGCTGGCAGGTGCGCGCAGCTAACAGCTGGCTCCGGCGATACTTCGGAGTAGTAGCTGCCTGAGCAGTACTTATAACACTGATAAAGCCGACTTTACTGCGCTGGATGGGCAGTAAAGTCGGCTTTAACGTTGGCTCGATTGGAAACGTTCGCTGACAAATCGGCAGGCAAACCCTTTTTTTTGAACAAAGGATTAATTTTTGCAGTCTCAACCAGATACTGATCAGTGCTTTACGGAGAAATTGCCGTTCTGATTGGCTAGTCATGCCGATGGTAAACGGCAATTAACGATTACTTTTATGGCGAACATACCCCAAGTTATGTCAGATACGCCGACTCGCGACGACGACCAAACGCAACAACCCGACAGCCCGCAGCCGGCAGCCGAAGCACCGGCTCGTGCCAGCTACACCGATCAGCAGAAGTACCAGATCTTCAACAAGGAGTTTATGCCGCACATCGACTCCATGTACAACTTTGCGTTTCGACTGACGATGGACGAGGATGATGCCAACGATCTCGTTCAGGACACGTACTTGAAAGCGTTCCGGTTCATTTCGTCATTTGAGCAAGGAACTAACGCAAAAGCGTGGCTGTTTCGGATCTTGAAGAACAGCTTCATAAACGATTATCGGAAGAAAAGTAAGGAACCGGCCAAAGTCGATTATCAGGACGTAGAAACGACCTATAACTCGGAAGACGCTGAAACCGAACACACTGTCGATCTGCGGGCCGAAACGGTCTCTGATCTGATCGGTGACGAAGTAGCAACGGCACTTAATTCGCTGCCCGTTGACTTCCGAACGGTAATCATTCTTTGCGATATCGAGGGGTTCACGTATGAGGAAATGGCCAAGATTCTGGACATTCCGATTGGTACGGTTCGGTCCCGACTTCACCGCGCCCGTAACCTGCTCAAAGAGAAATTACGTGACTATGCGTCGTCAATGGGTTATGACGAAGAAAGTGACGAGTAAAACGAACCTTTTCTATCGATTAATAGGTTGTGCTGATACATAGAGTAATATTATTCTTGGAATAAATAAGACTTTTCCAATGCAAACGTCATTGCCATCGTCGTCTTCATCGACCGACAAGCCCGGGATGAAACATGAATGCGGTCACCGGGCAGACTGCCTGAAGATGATTCAGTTGATAGTAGATGGGGAAGCCACCGAACAGCAGCTTGCCCGGTTGAAGGATAACCTGGAAACCTGCCGACCCTGTATCGAGATGTACCACCTCGAGCGGGAAGTGAAAGAACTTCTGACCAAACGAATGGAGAAGAAGTGTTGCCCGGATCAACTGATTGCGACGATCAAGTCCAAAATCCTGACATTCAGCTAAGACGAACTAATCATAAATTGGGGTGAACAAGGTGCCGAAAGTCACGTTGTTCACCCCAATTAGTTTTTTAACACCATTCATCTCTACCACCTTGGACGGTAAACTTATTATCTTCTCGGCCCCTTCCGGCTCCGGTAAAACAACCATCGTAAAGCATCTGCTGGCGGAAAATAATAACCTTGGGTTCTCGATTTCGGCCTGCACACGTGACCGCCGGGGGCGCAGCGAAGAAAACGGTAAGGACTATTATTTCCTGACGCCCGACGACTTCAAGCATAAGATCGATGCAGATGAATTTGTAGAGTGGGAAGAAGTATATACCGGAGCGTTCTACGGTACGCTTAAATCCGAAATCCAACGGCTGTGGGACAGTGGTAAGCACGTGCTGTTTGATGTCGACGTGCAGGGTGGGTTGAAATTAAAGCATTACTACGGCGACAAAGCACTGGCTGTATTCGTCAAAGTGCCTGACGAAGAGACGCTGCGGCAACGGCTTATCGGGCGGGGTTCGGAGACGGATGAGAGCTTATCGAAGCGGCTGTTTAAAGTACACTTCGAGATGAGTTTTCAGGATCAGTTCGATACTATTCTGGTCAACGACGACCTGGAAACATCATTGAAAAAAGCCCAGCAGCTTGTCGACAATTTTGTGCAGCGAGACGAGGTGCCGGAGAAAGGAATGACAATATAGAAGTTGTAAAGTTTTAGAGTCGTAAAGTTGTAGCGTTGGCCGACGCCGGAGGTGTTGGACGTGGAGCCAACTTTACAACTCTATAACTTTAGGACTCTACAACGTCACTTATGAATATTGGTCTATTCTTCGGCTCGTTCAATCCGGTTCATATCGGGCACCTGATTATCGCCAATACGATGGCGACGACGACGGATCTGGATCAGGTCTGGTTTGTGGTGTCGCCCCAAAATCCGTTCAAAAAAGCGACCAGCCTGCTTCATGCCTTCGATCGGTTCGATATGGTGCAGCAGGCCATCGCCGATAATAGCCGCCTGCGGGCTACAGATATTGAATTCGCAATGCCCAAACCCAGCTACACGATCGATACGCTGGCCCGGCTGGGCGAAAAATTTCCGCAGCATACGTTCCGGCTCATCATGGGCGAAGACAACCTGACACAGTTTGTCAACTGGAAAAATTACCAGCAGATTCTCGACGGCTACGGGTTGTATGTGTACCCCCGGCCGGGCGCGACCGGAGCTGACGCAAACAACCTGCGCCACCATGACCGTGTACAACTGGTCGACGCGCCCCTGCTCGATATTTCAGCCACCTTCATTCGCGATGCCATCCGGGCTGAACGCTCGATCCGCTACATGGTACCCGACGTGGTCGAGGAAGTGATCCGCCGGAAAAAATTTTACCGATAATATTGTCGGTTGGTCGATTCAAATAGCTGATTCGTAGATTGGTCTACCAAGTTAATCGTTTATTAACCGGTAGCAGGCAACAGCCTTCACGCGCTCAGCGTATTGCTTATACATACGATTATGAACAGCAATACGACTATGAAAAACAGTCTCCTAAGGGTGCGGGAAATGAAGCAGAGCCTCCTGTTAGCTGGCCTTGTACTAGCGGCAGCGGGCTGTAAAAAAGCCGACGATGCGGTAACCCCCCAAACAACAACGACAACGTCGACAAGCACGAATCAGACGGTTGATGCGTGGATTCTCGACAATATGCAGACGTACTATTACTGGAACGACAAGATTCCGGCTAACCCAGACAAAACACTGGCACCGTCTGATTTTTTCGATTCCATTCTGAACACCTATAACGCTACGACGAATCCCGACGGTGACCGCTTTTCGTGGATCGAAGAAAACGCCACGGATTTGACCTCCAGCCTGAGTGGCGAAAGTAAAACGACGGGGATGGAGTTTGCACTTTATCTGCGGGCCAGCGGCTCAACGGACGTGATTGCGCAGGTGCTGTACGTGCTTCCCAACTCACCGGCTGCCGTTGCGGGGCTGAAACGGGGCGATATTATCACCAAAGTAAATGGGCAGGGCATCACAACCACCAACTACCAGTCGCTGCTGTTTGATGATTCCGTAACGAATTATACGTTCGGGCTGGCAACCGTCAGCAGCCAGTCGATTGTCGATTCCAGCGTGACAAAAACAGTTACGGCCACCGTTTTTCAGGCAAATCCGGTTTATATGGATTCAATTTATACGGTGGGCAGCAAAAAAATTGGCTATCTGGTTTATAATCAGTTTGTGCCCGCGCCTAATGGTAGTAGCGGTACGGAATACGACAATCAGGTCGACGCTATCTTCGCTCAGTTCAAGGCCGCTGGTGTCAATGAACTGGTGCTCGACCTGCGTTACAATCCGGGTGGATATACCTCATCGTCGGCGAACCTGGCCAGCCTGATCGGGAAGGGCGTTGACGACTCGAAGCTGTATTTCCGCGAAAGCTGGAACAGTACCATTACGCCAGTCCTGCAAAAGCAATACGGCAGCGACTTCTTCCTGCAGAAATTCAGTACCAAAGCCCAGAACATTGGTGGTAGCCTGAGTCGGCTTTTTGTGCTGACAACCGACCGAACTGCATCGGCTAGTGAGTTGATTATCAATGGTCTTCGACCCTATATGACAGTAAATACGATAGGCACTACAACCTATGGCAAGAATGTGGGGTCTATTACGATAACCGACGATACGGGCAAGATTAACTGGGGGATGCAACCCATCGTGTTCCGGTCGTACAACAGTCTGGGGCAGTCGGATTATGCGACCGGTTTCACTCCGACGGTTGAGGTTGAAGAACCCATTACGCTCTACCCACTGGGCGATGTGCGGGATGCCCTGCTGAACGAGGCATTGTACCAGATTGCCGGTACAGCCGGATCGGGTCGTCACGCAGCGACAGCCGTGCGGAATCCACTGCCCGTGCTGGGGTCGTCGATTCAGCAGAAGGTGCGGGGCGGGATGATGGTGAAAAACATGAAAATAAGTCACCCGTAAACCGGGTTCCAGCGTTCAGTAGCGGAGGAAATAACAGACCCGCAATGTACGATGGTGCATTGCGGGTCTGTTATATAGATAGTTTCGTTTAATTTTGCCTTGTTTTCCGTTACGTTTCGCATGAGTTTGAATCCAATCAATTGTCAGGAGCCATCGGCTGGTACTCTTATTAATCGTTCATTTATGTCTCGTTTTCGTGGTCAGTGGGTCAACGCCCTGCTGTTCGTAGGTTGTCTGGGTTGGGCCGGTGGGCTGGCCAGTTGTAATAGTTCAAGTTCGACCGGTACGCTGGGCGACTGGACCAAAGGCTCATCGCTGGATGGTGTGGCCCGGACGGGGGCGGCCAGTTTTGTGATTGGTAGCATCGCGTACGTCGGTACGGGTATCGACTCCGATAACAACCGCCTGGCCGATTTCTGGTCGTTTGATCCGGCTCGTAATGCCTGGACCCAGAAAGCTAACTATGCTGGTGTTGGCCGTTATTATGGTGTCGGCTTTGCAACAAGCACGAAAGGCTACATCGGTACAGGTGTCAACACTAACGGCGACCGGCTCAAGGATTTCTACGAGTACGATCCGTCGGCTAATACGTGGAAGAAAATTGCTGACTTCGGCGGCACCGCCCGGCGTAATACCACTGCGTTCTCGATCAACAACATTGGTTATGTGGGCACTGGTTTCGACGGCAACTTCGTAAAAGACATGTGGTCGTACAACCCGACTACCGCAGCCTGGGTACAGGTGGCCAGCTACGGTGGCGACAAGCGGATTGGAGCTGTTTCCTTCGTTATCGACGGAAAGGCGTACATGGGTACCGGCAACAACAACAGCACGAACCTGCGCGATTGGTGGATGTATGATCCTACACAAAACCTGTGGACCCAGAAACTTCAGTTTACGACCGATCAGGCAGCCATCGCCCGCAGCTATGCCGTTGGCTTTGCGATCAGCGGTAAAGGGTACATCGTGACGGGCAATGGAACGACTGTCTGGCAATACGACCCCGCCACGGATCTGTGGGCAACGCTGGGTGTGTTCGAAGGCGCCGACCGGCAGTATGCACAGGGTTTTGCTATCGGCAACAAAGGATACGTAACGACGGGTGGCTCGTCGAGCCGCTACGATGACCTGTGGGTGTTCGACCCCGCAACGGTTCAGAACACGGATGCCTATTGATCAGAAAGGCGCCGGACAATCGTCAATGATTGTCCGGCGCATTCTGTTTGTTACACTGGCCGTTCTGGCTTTGCTGACGGTCTATCAGGTATACAGGTCCCAATCTGCTTATGAGCTGCGCCTGTACAAAACACCGGCAGGCTGGGGCTACGACGTACGTAATCACGGTAAACTGGTTATCCATCAGCCAGCTATACCCGGTATCGCTGGTGATCGCGGATTTGCCGACGAAACGCAGGCCCGGCGGGTTGGCGAACGGGTTATCGATAAGCTACAGAAGGGGCAGGACCTGCCAACCATCACACAGGATGAACTACGGGCGATGAATATTTCGCTGCCCTGAGTCTTCACTATTTACTTTTCAGATGCATTTTATTCACCGAGTTGCCGGGTTGCTGATGGCTGCACTCTGCTTATGTGCCTGTCAGTCGGGGAGGCTCGACATCGGGCAGTCTATCATCGATCCGCAGGCGTTTTCCATTCAGGCACTCGATACGATCAGTATCCGGGTGTCGACTGTTCTGTCGCCCGATTCGTTTATAACGTCGGCGCAGTCGGCAGCGGACAGCGCCTTTCTGGTGAGCCGCTGGGCCGATGCCAACACCGGTACGTTGACGACGCGGGGCTACGGCAACGTCGACTATACAGCGAATGCGCTGGCCTCGACCGCAAACTTGACGCTGGACTCGCTCGTATTTGAACTGGGTTACGCCTACGTGTATGGTGACACTACAACAGCCTTTAACGTCGAAGTGCATCAGTTGCAGACCGCGTTGAGCCGTGATAAGATCTACTACAGTACCAGTTCGGCACCATACGATAGCAAGGCACTATTTGCCCGGACGGTGACCCCCGGTCCCGGCACGCCCGCTTCCCGCGTGTATCGGCAGGTTCGCTTTCCGATGAATACAACCGTGGCGCAGTCGTTTTTTGCCGCATTAACCAGTGGGTCTATTATCGACGATGCAACGATGGATGAGTACTGGAAAGGCTTTGCCATTGTTTCGCCCGCGTCGGGAAACACGATGGCCGGCTTTTCGACAAACAATCTGACGGGATTACGGCTCTATTATCATTCCACAGATAATAATACCGATGTTGTCATCAGGTCATCGTCGATTCATTTTCCGCTCAACAAGACCCACTTTACGCAGTTTATCAGCGACCGGAGTGGTACACCGCTGGCTGCGCTGAAAACAAGGTCAGACGCTGTCAGCAGTAGCCTGACCAATCGTAGTACCACCCTAGCACCAGGTATGGGGCTGCGTACCCGTATCGAGTTTCCGTATATCAATCAGTTTGAACTACCGGCTGGCTACGCGGGTGTCAACAGCGCCCAACTGGTGCTGGAGCCCATTCGCCAGACGTTGCGGGATAACATGACCCCGCCAGACCTGGCTATTTTTGAAGCGAATACGCAGAATGAATTGCTGTCTATCGTGCCAAGTGGGGCCACCGGGATCGTAGCGCAAAACAACGCTGCGGGCTACTTCTACGACGTTACCCAGCCGGAACTGACAGACAGTTACACATTCGACATTACGCAGTACGCAACGAATTTGATTCGGGGGCGCGTACCAAATCGGCCGCTTATTATCACGAATACGTCGAATGATCTGCGTACGCTGGCCCGGCGGGTTACCATCGGCGATCAGCAACGGTCGACCGACCGGATTCGGTTGCGGCTCTACCTGACATCGGCTCAGTAGCCGCCAGTAGTCAATAGATTGAACGGTGCGCTCACTACCTGTCTTCCACGGCAGCTGGTGAGCGCACCTTTTTTGTGGGTAAACGCGTAGAAAACAGGGAGTTGTTGGCGCGTGAAGCGTATAACCAGCGAATGTGCGTCTTTGGCTGGTAGTGGCTGCAACGAATACATAGGGTCTAACGTAACGGCCTGGTATATAGACGAACCGTTTGTTGAAAACTAACCGCAGCTATAGTCTGGCTGGACTAATTTGCGGATTACAGTTTTCCCGTTCAGTGCGTTGTCCCCCTGCTCTCTCTATGCCTCATCTATACGTTCGGTTTTGTTTACTGGTCAGTGCCTGTCTATTGCAGTATACGAGCTGGGCGACGCACCAGGTTGGCGGACAGATCGAGATGAAGCTGGTGGGCGACGTACCGGGTCACTACAGGGTTACGGTAACCAATTATCTGGAAGCCGGGCAGTGGGCCAATCAGCAGATGGGGGGGCTGGTCGGGATCTACCGCAAGCGCGATAACGTATTCATGCAGTCGTTTACGCTGGTCGAAACGGGTAGTCGGTCATCGGTTCCGTTTACGAATGCGTACTGCGCCGAACAGCAGAATCTGAATTTCATTGTTGCTACGTTTGGCTACGAGTTGTACCTGACGCCCGCCAGCTATACCGATTCACAGGGATACTATATGTCGTACCAGACCCGCAACCGAAACGGGGGTATCAGCAACATTGTCAACCCGTCGCAGGTGGGGTACACGTTCTATCTGGAATTCCCCGCCCTGCAACAGAACGGCCGTATTTTCGAGAATTCGTCCCCCCACTTCACCGCTATCAATGGCGAATATCTTTGCCTGGGTGAGCCGTTTACGTTTCCCTTCGGCGGTACCGACCCCGACGGTGATGAGCTGCGCTACTCGCTGGTAACGCCCCTGAATCAGAAAGGAACTACGAATGGGCAAAACAATACGGTTTCGGCGGGGCCATACCCGGAAGTAACTTGGCAATCAGGCTATAGTGCGACCAGTGCCATACCGGGCATACCGGCGATGAGTGTCAACAGCACCACCGGTCAACTCACCGGTACGCCCTCGAAAACCGGGCTGTTTGTGTTCGCTGTCAACGTAGAAGAATACCGGAACGGCGTTAAGATCGGGGAAGTTCGGCGCGATTTTCAGCTACTCGTCGTTGAATGCCCTCCGCAAACAACCCCCGATCCGGCCGTACGGATTCAGGCCAAACCGGCCGATATGACCAGTCTTACCCTGTGTCAGGGGCAAACGGCAACGATTCAGGCCGCCGAGAACCCCAACTGGAATTACCAGTGGCGACAAAACGGCGTCAACTTGTCAAGTGCTACCGGATCGAGCCTGACCGTCCGGGAGGCCGGGGAATACACTGTTTACGTGTCGCTAAAAACCGTTTGCAGTAAAGCCGCCGACTCCCCGACCATTCGAATCAGCGTCGTTGGTGCCGAGGCTACGCTCGCCCATGACGGGCATCTTTGCGCCACGACGGGTACCGTGTCGTTCACGGTCGGCAATGCGGCTGGTGCCGCCGTACAGTGGTACCAAAACGGCCAGTTGGTGCCACAAACCACCGATGTACTCAGTACCCAGCAGCCGGGGCAGTTCTACGCGCAGCTAACCTACGCACTGGCGGGCTGTGTCTCTAAAACAAACCCCGTCGATGTCAGCCGGTCGGCGGCTGTACTGCCAACCATCCAGTCGAGACAACCGCAACTTTGCCCGAACAGTACACTGACCCTCGAAACGAGCGGTGGGGTGCAATACGCGTGGCAGCAGGATTCGCAGCCCCTGAGCCTGACAACGACAGCCACGACGTTTTTCGCCACAACCACAGGCAGTTATGTTGTATTCGCAACTGATTTTTACGGCTGCACGGGCACGTCGGCACCGTTTGTCGTGACGGCCGTACCGCCCGTCAGGCCACAACTCGATTCGATACCTGATGGGTGTGGTATCGACGTGCCGCTTGTTACGCTTAACGGACAGCCAGCTGGTGGACTGTTTGATGGGCCGGGTGTAACGGGGAATCTATTCAATGCCCGCGCGGCTGGTTTAGGCACTCATCTCGTCACGTATACCGTGAAGCCCGCACCGTTCTGTGAGGGTGTAACGGCCACCCGCCGGGCGGTTGTCGCGCCTATCCCAACGATCGACCTGCCTGATTCGATGGTCACTTATTACGGGAACACGTTTACACTGTCACCGTCGCTGACCGGCAACCCGAACCGGTTTCTATGGTCACCCGCTACGTTTCTGGACGATCCTGCCGTAGCCAGCCCATCGGTCGTTCAGATACTCAACCCGATCATGTACACCCTGCGTGTCAGTAATGCGTCGGGCTGCATGGCTTCCGATAGTATTCGAATCCGGATCGTAGAGCGAATATATGTGCCGGATGCCTTCTCGCCCAACGGCGACGGCCTGAACGACTACTGGAATTTGGTGGGCATTGAGGCATTTCCCGAAGCGGTCATCACCATTTTTAGCCGCTGGGGCGAAGTTATTTTTCGCTCCGGTCAGGGCTATCACGAGCCGTTCGCCGGGCTGATGAACGGTCGCGAGCTGCCTGCTGGTATGTATGCGTACACGGTCGCTACCGCCCCGAATCGGCCTGTCATGCGCGGTCAGCTGATGCTGATTCGGGACTGATTGAACTGGCCACAAAACAATAAAGAGGACGGGTGCAAACTCCCATCCTCTTTAAAAACTACCTTAACCTATGATAAGACTGTATGTTCTCAGACACTAAGATCCCGTTGGATTATCGTATCGTGTCAGTAAATATACGGCTATTCAGAAAGCATAGATTAGGTTGTGTCGTATTTATTTAAAAAATTTAAAATAGTGCGTTCTGCTGGTAACAGGCGAGTAATCAGGGAAGACCGTTCTGAAATGTAATCTCCGTGGCCAAGCCAATGGCGCTCATCCGAATCGCTACCGATCGGCTAGTCGATTTACTGCCTGCTTTATCGCACTGTGGGCCTTTCTCCAGAAAGTAGATATAAAACTTCTGGTTCCGGTCGGCAATCTCGTTGATATCGGGTCGACCCAGTAAATCGCCGATCGTGTCGACCCGCTTCCCTTTCAAGTTCTGTATCTCGGCGCGGAAATCGGGTAGAATAGCTGCCCGGATGCCATTACAGCCTCCCCGGTCGCTACGCCACTTCTTCAGATCGAGTCGGCCGAAGCGGTCGGGTGGTGGCTCGCAGCTAAACAGACCGATCAATGCCAGCAGTAAAAACGCGTTACTTTTCATTGTAGATAACCTGCGTAAGTGTCTGGCCAACCGCTTTCAATGTGGTGCGGTCGATATTCGCCATTGTATCATCGGCGGTGTGCCAGGCAGAGAAGAAACCACCCATTGTTGGATTGGTGTGGATCATATCGATCATCGGAATTTTCGCAATCAGGTTTGGAGCCAGATGATCGTCTGTGATCGTGCCGCCTGGCTGGTCGATAAAAAACTGACTATACCCCAGCCGACTTGCCGTACTCCAGACTGTATCGACGATCGCTGGTGCCAGCTGCTGCGAGTAGCCTTCGCGGGTAAACGTGGCACCTTTGGCACCGACCATATCGAGCAGGATGCCGTAGTAGGCCGAATAGCCCGGCTTGTGCAGGTTTTTGGCCCAATAGCGCGACCCCAGGCAGAAGCCGACGAAGTCGATGGGCTGTCCGTTTACCGTCAGGCCGTCTTTCGTATCGTTCTGCGCTTTTTCACCATTACCCCAGTCTTCGGCGTCGAAGAAAATAAGATCGACACCCACGTCCGGTTTCTGTTGCGCCAGTTGAATAGTACGGGCCAGTTCGAGCAGTACACCTACGCCACTCGCCCCGTCGTTGGCGGCCGGAACCGCTTTACTCTGATCGGCTTTATCGGGGTCCTGATCGGCGACCGGGCGCGAATCCCAGTGTGATGCCAGCACAATGCGTTTGGTTGCTTTCGGGTTAACGCTACCGATGATATTCAGGCAATTCAGCTTTGTGCCGTCCCAGGCCGTCGCCGTAAATGGTTGCTCGGTCACCTCGCAGCCAAACTGTTTCAGCTTCGCAATCAGGTACTGCCCGGTTTTCGCGTGCGCTGGCGTGTTGACCACGCGCGGGCCAAACGCCACCTGCTGATTGACGTACTGATAGGCGGAATCTGCGTTGAACGCAGGTGCGGCTACCATTGTCGCCTGCTGCGTGTTCGCTCCGCTTTCTTGATTCGCTTTTTCTTTGCAACCCGCCAGTGTCAGCACGGCAGCAATGAGTAATAAGGTGGGTTTGGTCATGGTAGTAAGTAAGGTCGGAGAGTCGTGGAGGAGATTGTTAAGCCGCAGCGTAGCCGGATAAGGCCCGGTATTGGGGCGGGTGGAACGCTAGAACAATATCTGTTTTGTTGATACCCCGCGCAACCAGTTCTTCAGCCACGTGTAAATCGGTACTGTTTTCGAGCAGCCAGACTTTACCGGTTGGTTTGATCGCCAGATGAATCAGAATAGCATCGACGTACTGACTTGGCGATGCCCAGCCTGTAGCGATCAACTGATAATGTCGATGTTCTTTATCGGCAAGCATCAGGCGCCGGTATTCCTCCGTCGTTGTAGCTGGGTCCTGCTGCTCCGACAGAAAATCGATAACCAGTGCCTGATACCTGTCTATTTGCTGTGCCGTATCCATTGGACAATCGTTTTGTGAATAGGATCATAGACGGCAATATTAACGGAATATCGCTGTGTAACGACGTCAAAAATCCGCTGTCTGCTCATCCGTTCGAAACTGGGTTGTGGTAGCCATCATGCGTGATTGTCCAGCCATCGGCAACCAGTGCTTCCCGGACAGTATCATGAAAAACGTCGCGAGCCATATTATTCCTCGTAGGCCCAGTCGATCTGATGCTTCATGTCTTTGATCGCCAGGCCCTGCGCTTTGAAGTACGAACGGATCTGATCGACTTTATCGTATTGCTTCTGCTCCTTGTATTCCTTGTACAGGGTCAGAAGGCCATCCAGCACCGGCTGATTATCAGTTCCTTCCTCGTGCAGACCCAATACATTTTCCAGAAATGACAGGTACGAGTCGCGGAGCAGGGCAAACGTCTCTTCACCTAATGAAGCGGCCTGCAACTGACCCATATACAGCATATTGATGTACTTGAGCAGGGTAAATAACTGCGCGATGCCGACAGCTGTATTAAGGTCATCGTTGAGCGCGTCGTAGAACTGGTGAACGGCCTTCTGAATGTCTTGCTGCTTAGCTGGATCGGGGGTAACGCCGTCGGTAGACTGGTATGTCAGTGCTTTGGCAATGCGCATCCCGTTGGCGAGTCGTCGATAGCCTTTTTGCGCGGCTTTCAGGGCATCGTTGGAAAAGTCGAGTGTGCTGCGGTAGTGTGATTGCAGCATGAAAAACCGCACCGTCATCGGGCTGTACGGCTGATCGAGCAGGGCGTGCTTACCGGCGAAGAGTTCGGCGGGCAGGAACGAGTTGCCCAGCGACTTCGACATTTTCTGCCCGTTTACCGTCAGCATGTTTGAGTGCATCCAGTAGCGGACGGGTTCGCGGTCGTTGAGACCCCGGTCCTGCGCGATTTCGCATTCGTGGTGCGGAAACTTCAGGTCCATGCCGCCCCCATGAATGTCGAACTGCTTGCCGAGGTACTTGGTGCTCATGCACGAGCATTCGAGGTGCCAGCCGGGAAATCCTTCGCCCCAGGGCGAGTTCCAGCGCATGATGTGCTCCGGTGCGGCCCGTTTCCAGACGGCGAAATCGAGCGGACTGCGCTTCTCCGACTGCCCGTCGAGGTCGCGGGTTTCGTTGAGCAGGTCGTCCAGAATCCGACCCGACAGCTTGCCGTATTCGCCCCCGCGTTTGTTGTATTCTTCGATGGTGAAGTATACCGAGCCGTTCGATTCGTAGGCCAGTCCTTTGTCGAGCAGTTCCTGCACGGCTTCGATCTGCTCCAGCATATGGCCCGTCGCGGTGGGTTCGATGCTGGGCGGCAGCATGTTGAACTGGGTCGTGACGGTGTGGAAATCGTTGGTGAACCGCTGCACAATTTCCATCGGCTCTACCTTTTCCAGCTTGGCCATCCGGCCGATTTTATCTTCGCCCTCATCGCCATCACCGACGAGGTGCCCCACGTCGGTCAGATTGCGGACGTAGCGCACTTTATAGCCGATAAACGTCAGATAGCGAAACAGCGTGTCGAAGGTCAGAAACGTGCGGACGTTGCCCAGGTGTACGTAGTTGTATACCGTTGGGCCACAGACGTACATACCCACGTAGGGCGGATTAAGCGACTCGAATCGTTCTTTCCGGCGGGAAAGTGTATTGTATAAGTGAAGCGGTTGCGCAGCGAACTCGGTCATACGGCAAAATTGGAACGGCAAAGCGGGCAAAACTACGCATTGTCGGCTGGAAAACGACAGGCAGGTCGACCCGCCCGGGGGTTTTGGCTATATTCGCGTTTTGTTTTTAGAAGGGCCTGCGGGTCCGTCCGTTATGCAGGTTGTTGAAGTGGGTAACAATGCCCGGTATCAAAACGAATTTATCCAGTTCCCCGTTCGGCTGTACCGCGCCGATCCCTGCTGGATTCGGCCTCTCGATACCGATGTAGACGAGGTTTTTGATGCCACACGCAACAAGCGGTTTGAGCACGGCGACTGCATCCGGTATCTGCTGCTGAACGATAAAAGCGAAACCATCGGCCGCATCGCTGCTTTCGTTGACTACGACATTGCCAATCTCGATAACGACCAGCCCACGGGGGGCGTCGGTTTTTTCGAGTGCATCGACGATGAAAAGGCGGCTTTTACCCTGTTCGATACGGCCAAAGCGTGGTTGCAAAGCAAAGGCATGGAAGCGATGGACGGCCCGATCAACTTCGGCGACCGCGACCGCTGGTGGGGCCTGCTGGTCGACGGGTTCGACCGCGAGCCGAACTACTGCATGCCCTACACCAAGCCGTACTACATCCCGCTTTTCGAGAACTACGGCTTTCAGGACTATTTCAAACAGTTCACTTTTGGTATCCCGACGACCTGGGCGCGGCTGACGGAGATGTCGCAGGCGGTGAAAGACCGGGCCAGGCGCGTTTACGACAATCCCGACTACGACTTCCGCACGATCGACAAGCGCGACCTGCCCGCTGCTGCCGAGCAGTTCCGGCACATCTACAACGCAGCTTGGGGTGCCCACGCGGGCGTGCATGAGATGACCGCCGAACAGGCACAACTGCTGATGCAGAAACTGAAGCCGGTGATCGATGAGAAGATCATTTACTTCGCCTACTACCAGGGCGAACCCGTCGCGTTCTTTGTCTGTCTGCCCGAACTGAACCAGATTTTCAAACACGTCAACGGTAAACTCGATCTAATTGGCAAGCTGAAATTTCTGTGGCATACAATCCGCAAAACAAACCGGAAAGCATTTGGCGTCGTGTTTGGCGTATCACCAGCGCATCAGGGAAAAGGGCTGGAAGCGGCTATTGCGCTCAGGATGCCGCACGAAGCTGATAACAATCCCGACTTCCAGTACACCCAACTTGAGATGAACTGGGTCGGTGATTTCAACCCGATTATGGTGCGGTTCGTGAGTCAGCTTGGGTCAACGATTGTCAAGACGCACGTCACCTATCGCTACCTGTTCGACCGCACCAAACCGTTCAAACGCTGCCCGGTGATCGGGCGAAAAAAATAACCGGTTCGTGGTTTATGGTTTGTAGTTCGTAGTTAGCTGCCGCCGGGAAACCACGAACGACGAACTATAAACCACAAACGAACAATCATGAGTCTACTTACCGTTGGGTCTGTCGCGTTCGACGCCCTCGAAACCCCGTTTGGCAAAACCGATAAGATCATCGGGGGCGCTGCTACGTACATTACGCTATCGGCGTCGTATTTCACCAAAGACAATAACCTGGTGGCTGTTGTGGGCGACGATTTTCCACAAAGTATGATTAGCGACCTGAATCAACACGGTATCGATACCGAAGGGCTGGAGATTCGGCAGGGCGAGAAAACGTTTTTCTGGTCGGGCAAGTACCACGACGACATGAACACCCGCGATACGGTGGAGGTGCAACTCAACGTGATGGAGCATTTCGACCCGATCATCCCCGCATCGTACCAGGATTGCCAGTATCTGATGCTGGGCAACACGGCCCCGGGCATTCAGCAGAAAGTAATCGAGCGGCTGACGAACCGGCCCAAGCTAATCGTACTGGATACGATGAACCTCTGGATCGACATTGCCAATGCTGATCTGATGAATCTGCTCAAACTGGTCGATGTGCTGGTGGTGAACGACGAAGAAGCGCGGCAACTGACCAAACAACCGTCGCTGGTGAAAGCCGCTGCGAAAATCAAGGAGCTGGGTCCGCAGACAGTGATTATCAAAAAGGGTGAACACGGTGCGCTGCTGTTTCAGAACGATCAGGTGTTCTTCGCCCCCGCGCTGCCGCTGGCTGAAGTCTTCGACCCCACGGGCGCGGGTGATACGTTCGCGGGTGGCTTCATCGGCCACCTCGCCAAAACCGACGACATCTCGTTCGACAACATGAAACGGGCGATCATCTATGGCTCGGCGATGGCGTCGTTCTGCGTCGAGAAGTTCGGGGCCGAGCGCATTATGAACCTGACCGACGACGAGATCAAAACCCGCGTGAATGAATTTGTGAAGCTGTCGGCGTTCGGGTTGTAATTCTGAACTGTGATTGTCTGAACTGTGATTTTTTTGATTGATTTGATAGACTTTGATTTCTTTTTTGAATCACAATCCATCCATGCAATCACAAAAATCACAGTTCAAGATTGTCTGAACTGTGATTACTCTGATTATACTGATAGACTTTAATTTCTTTTTTAAATCAGAAAAATCAAAGCAATCACAAAAATCACAGTTCAGACAATCACAGGTCAGGACAAATCAGCGGTCAAAATCCTTCCTTTTCGGCCTCTTTGTCTTTCTTCTTTTCCTTCTCCTTGGCGATTTCCTTCGTCACTTTTTCGCCCGGCTTGGGTTTCGGCTTGGGCGCGGCCTTCACTCTCGTCTTGTACTGATCGAGGTAGCGGTCGACGAACAGCGTCTTCTCATCAACTGTGGCCGGAACCACTTCGATAGCTGATTTACCACTGTTTTTTGACCCCGCCAGCAGCCGGTCGTTGATTTCCTGCACCGACGAAATGATAGCCAGCTGACTCATCGAACCGGGACCGTTGCCGGGCTTGAAATCGTAGAACACCCACACGTCGGGCGAGGCTTCCAGATAGATACTCGCTTCGTCGCCGTTGGCCGATTTGCGGATTTCCACGAAGCCGTCCATCTGCGCGTTGATATCCGTTGCCATCATGTTCGATACGCCCAGCTGCCCCGTGCTGTAGAAGGCATTGAACTTGTTAGACCAGCGTAGGTTGGCGTTGGCCAGCACCAGCGATGCCAGTAGTTTCGGCGAGGCCTGATTGAGCGGCACGTGCTGATTCTGCGCTTTCGTGCGGTAGGCCTCCACCTCTTTCGCGCCAATCAGAGGCAATAGCTTGTCGGACAGTCGGTTCAGATCGTCGTCGGCGGCTTCAGTGTTTTGCTCTTCCTGATTGGTACTGACCAGCTTTGCCGCAATCGACGTGCTGATGCCCTCCGGCACGGGGAACGTAAACGCCAGCAGCGTATTGAACCGGTACTGACTGCTGTCGATGTTGATCCGGGCTGACCCCGACGCGAGCAGGTATTTGTTGGGTGCCGAATTGAGCAGGTTCATCGGGCCTTTGAATGTAATCAGCCCGCGTTTGTCGTTGAACGTAAAGGCATTCTCCACGTCGTCGGACGAACTATCAGCCGCCACAGCGACCGTATCGGCACTGCCTGCGCCCGACGAAATGCGATAAAGTTTGTCCTTTTCGTCGTAACGCATGACGCCCGTTGCCGTAAACAGGTCCTCATCGTGGCCGTCTTCCTTCGGCGACAGGAACGTTGGGTACAGGCCCGCCCCACCGCCCCGGAAGTGAAAACCGGCTACCAGTTCCTGACCGCCTTCGTTCTTCAGATTCTTGTCGACTTTGATCTCCAGCCGTTCGGCCACCTTCTCCTTGAACGGAATCCAGCCGCCAATCAGATCGGCCCGTTTTTTCAGGGCGGGTTTGATAAAGCCGTCCAGAGCCAGATCGGGGGCCGACGCCTGCATCAGAATCGCGCCTTTGTAGAGCATCTGCGGAGCCAGTTGCAGGTTATCGGCCTCATCGACTTCGGCTTTGGCGACGGTCGTGTAGGTCTTCACTGTCGAACCGGTCCGGCGGCTGTTCCGGCCCTTACGCGCGTCGGCGGTGAGCGTCGGCGGGGCGGGGGCCGCTGTTTCCTGCAATTCAAAATTGCCCATCTTCACACTCGCCGTGTCGCCCTTCATCAGCGGGTAGAGGTACGTCGCGTCGCCGGAGAAGCGCGTGCGCGACAGCACCTGAATATTGCCATTTTTCAGGTGGTGAAACCGGCTCGTTGTGTCGAGTTCGAGCCGGGCATTCTTGAATGGCATCATCTCGCCGTTGCGCTTGATCGCCACCAACCCTTTGTCGGGCTGAATCCGGGCGTCGGCCGAGGTGACGTAGGGAACCCCGCTGATGTTCAGCGTCATCTTGTCGACGTCGTAGAGCGCGGCCGACCCGTTGAACGTCAGGCTTTCCTGCTCCTCCGCCGTGGCTGTAAACGTCGAGGTTTTTACGTCGCCTTTCATGGCAATCGTCTTGGCGTTGACATTCCACTGTGCCTTGTTGATGTTGGTCTTGTAGGCGGCAAACGGGAAGTCCATGCTCGAACTCAGCGTGTCGGTGATGTTCTGCCGGTTGTTGATCGCCAGCCCGACGACGCCCTTCGTCTGGTTGAAGTCGACATCGATGTCGTTGCCCAGCAGAATCGGTTTGCTATTTTCCTTGTCCGACAGAATTTTAAACTGCGCGTTGTCGGCCAGGAAGCCGTCTTTGTTGAATTTGATACTTTTCGACACCGCTTCCGAGTCTTTCCGGCGTAACGTACCATTGCCAAACAGACCTTTCGACCGGAGCACCAGCCCCCCTTCCAGATTGGTCGTGGCGTTGTAGAAGACAAAGTTATTTTTCTGAGTCGCGATGACCATGCTGTCGGCTTTCGGCCACCACTTCATCGTGTAGTCGCTGAATTGCACCTGCGGAAAATACGTCGGCCCGGCCATCCCCTCTTTGATCGTGCCTTTTTCGCCCGACGTAATCAGCGAATCGGTCGTAAACAGCATACCCTGCGTGTTCAGGCTGGCGGTCAGGTGATTCAGTATCCCCTCCGCGCGCAGGCCGTTTTTGTCCATCGTAATGTCGCTGGTAAACTTCGCCGTCGCGGTTTTGCTGCCATAGACCGGGAAGCCTGCTGCCGGGGCTTTATACACGAAACCCAGCGTGTTGTCGGGCATGGTTTTCAGCTCGGCCTTGAAGGGCGGAAAGATGCCATCGGAGTAGAACGTGCCCGTAAACGAAATATCATCCGACCCCATGCTATCCTTATCAATGGGGGGTACTTTGAAGTACACCTTTTGATTGTAAACGAGGTTGCCCCGTACCGGCTGATTGAAGTACACGGTCATCCCTTCGGGCATCACCATGCGCTGCGACGTTTTCTTGCCTTTGATCTGCCCCGATTTATTGTCGGATGCTGCGAGGTAAACTGTACCGGCATTCTCGTATTTAATGTCGCCCCCGACTTCGCCCGTTTTGCCCTGCGCGGCTAGCTTCTGCGACGAGAACGTGATCGAGTCGATCTTGCTCAGATTCATCGAAAACTTGTCGTAGTCGAACTTGATGTCGCGCCCGGCGTAGCGAAGCGTACCGGCCTTGATCTGCCCGTTCAGGGTAAACGAACGGTTTTTGCCGATGCGAATGGTCTTATCCGATGGTGTGCCAAATACCTTCAGCGAGTCCGACATGGTAAAGCGGGTGACGCCCCGGACAGTCAGAATCTTGTCGTCGAGGTTGATCGTCGCGTTTTTCAGGCTGTCATTCGAAGGGAAATACGACCGGACCTGGAAGTTGTCGTAATCTTTCTTGTGGGCATACGCCAGCACGTACAGCACCCCTTTCCGACTCAGCCGCAGCAGCCCCGTGTTGGCGTCGCGGTCGAGGTAGCCTTCCTGCACCATACGATTCAGCGAACCACGCAATGCCGTCGGATTCACCTTTACCGATGCGATCAGGTCTTCGGGTGAAAACTGCTGTACCTTCTTCGTTGCGATGTAGTTAGCCGCGATTTGCAGCGGGTGAAACCCATAATCGACGGTCAGATCGGCGTAGCGTTGCGGCTGGAAGTAATCGTACGATTCGAGGTAAACCGGCACTTCCTGCTTGGCGCCCACCTGATAGAAATCGACTTTTTTGCGGGTAATGTCCCACCGCATCACTTCGGGCTGAATGTAAAACTTGTGGTAGGAATCGGCGAAGGGAATCCGGCCGTTTCCGGTGCGGTCTTCCCGATTCAGCCACGCCACCCGCTGCGCCTTGTCGAACCGGAACTGTGTGGCCGGGTGCGTAATCGAATCGGTGTCGACGTAGCCCACGAAGGCTGCCGACTGTGCCGAAATGGTCGAGTCGCGGAAGTCGAACCGGCGGCTGCTGACTTTCATCACCGGCTTGCCCACCGACTTGATAATGAGCAAAGCCGGTTGCCCACTCGCCGACGAGCCAACCAACTGCGCCCCCGCCAGCGCCAGTCCACCCCGATAATCGACGTCGGTGCCGAGATTAGGAATACGGGCGTCGCTCTGCCACGACATAAACCGTGGGTACTGCGCCGGGCCGCTTTTCTTCCGGCTGACGTACTCAAACACGCCTTTTACCGGCTTCGAGCCCTCATAGGTCAGCGTCACATCGTCGGCCTGTAAGCGTGGGTTGGCAATAGTCATTGCGTAGTCCGTCAGGGCGACCGAAATGTCGGGTCGGTCGGCGGTGGCCCACGTCATGGTGCCGCCTTTGCCAACCAGCTGTCCGTTGGTCAGCATCAGATCAGCCGATGTGTTGCTGACCAGCGCAGAATCACCGTTGGCCACGATAGCCAATGTCACGCCCGTCAGCGTCAGGACTGCGCCCGACACGCTCGGTATTGGCCGACGCTGCGGTACGTACTGCACGCCCATTTGCCGGGGCATTGTTGAATCGCCCGGCGTGGGCTCATCCCAACCATCAAAGCGCGACCGTTCGGCGGCAGCTTTGGCGATGGCGGCTGAGTCGGCGGGGGTGATCGTGCCGGTCATCGACGCTGGAGACGTCGGTACGGCGTCGACGTAACGAAACTGGAACGAACCGCCCTGCGCGTACAGCTTATTGTACCGGCCCGCATACAATTCGCGCTTTTCCAGAAACAGCTTAGCCGTCTGCATACTCTGCGCGAACGTTTTCGGGTCGACCGTGTCAAACAGCTTCTCCGCCAGGCTGAGTAGTGCGTCGACCACGGCTGCGTTGGTCTGCTGCGTCGTAATGGCGTAGTACAGCGCATCGTAGAACGGGGCAAAATGCGTTGCCGCTGGTAGTCGCTTCTGGTTCATCTTTCGACTCAGCGCCATGACGCGCTCCTGCTGCTGCGCCGACAGCCGGTTTTCCGACCACAGCGCCTGTACGTTCGTACCTGCCCGAACGGCGACCGGGCCACCCGTCGCCATCAGCTTCTGCACATCGGCCATGAACTGATCGGGTTTATCGGAAATACGCACCGCCTGCCCCCGGCTAAGCAACGGGCACGACAGGCAAAGCAACAGGTATAAAACGCGTCTCATGAGCAAGGTCAAAAGCAATTCATTGGTGAACCAGACCCGGCTTGTTATGCCGGTCTGGTGAACAGAAGCGACGACCAGTCGCGCAGGGTCAGGGCGGTACCGACTGTCAGCCCCGCATCGACGGCGCACTGCCGGATGTCGACTGCGTCGTGCTGGTAAAAACCGCTGACCACCAGTGACCCGCCGGGTTGCAACAAACTCGTATAGGTCGGAATCTCGGCCAGCAGCACGTTGCGGTTGATGTTGGCCAGTACTATTTCATAACGAGTCGCCGGGTCAACGTCGGCAATCGTACCCTGAAACACTGTGATCTGCGGGCAGTCGTTCAAATCCGCATTCTCCCGCGCATTTTCTACGGCCCACTCCTCGATGTCGAACGCCAGCACCGACGCAGCGCCCATTCGGGCGGCCAGTACGGCCAGAATACCGGTACCGCTCCCCACATCGAGCACCGCTTTTCCGGTAAAATCGAGTGCGAGTTGCTGCTCCATCATCATCGCCGTCGTTTCATGATGCCCCGTGCCAAACGACATCTTTGGATTGATGACGAGGTCGTAGCGAAATGCCGGGTCTGGCTGGTGAAACGACGCCCGAACCCGCACGGTGTTGGCTACCTCAATCGGCTCGTAATCACGCTCCCACTCGGCGTTCCAGTTCCGCTTTTCTAACGAATTGACCTGATAGGCTATTGCTGTCATCGGAGTGTATTTGGCGACCAGTTCGCGCAGAGCGTCCGCGTCGAAATCGGCTTCGGGGATGTACGCGTTCAGCCCCTCGTCGGTTTCGACAAACGACTCGAAATTCAGTTCAGCCAGTTCGGCGGTCAGAATATCGGCAAAGTCGGGCGAAACCGTCAGTTGTACTTCGGTATAGTTCATGGGTCAAAGTAACGAAAAAGGCGGGTGCCGGGTGAATGCCTGGCAGTTGTCTCCGGCAGCATCCCTGCTGTCGTAGCCGCGTCAGCGGCTTATCATGCACTACCAGATTAGCCTGCGGCTCCGACAGCAGGGATGCTGTCGGAGACAGTTCTCCACAAAGCGCAATCAGGTTGACCAACCTACTTACTGAGTAGAAATACTCTATATAATTTGGTGATTTGGCAGGTAGTCAAAATTTTAATGTGATATTCAAACAAATACAGTTGATTTTGGTTGGCGCGATTTTTAATTTCACAAACAGAGCCGCCGGTACCGTAAGCGACGGGTCGACTTTCCTGCCGATGAACTTGACGACGCGTTTAGTTACCCTCCTCTTTTTTTGCTTCAGTGCCGGTACGCCCACCGCTTTTGCGCAAACGGATTCACTTACGCCCGAGCAGGCCCGCGCCGACTTATCATTTCTCAAGCGTAAACTTGATTTACTGCATCCGGGTATGGGGTACTATACGCCCCGGCCCCGCATGGAGCAGCTCTACGATTCGCTTTATAACGGACTGACGGCCCCTATGCCGTACCTCGCCTTTTTTCGGCAGGTTAGTCCGCTCATAGCTGCCCTGAAAGACGGGCATACCAGCCTGAGCCATCGCCGAAACTACATCGGCAAACAAACGCGCTACATTCCGTTTTTTATCCGGCCGGTTGGCGATCAGTATTACATCAGCCACAACGTCTCGCCCGATACGAGTTTACACCGAGGGGATGAACTGCTGGCGATCAACAACCGCCCCATTGCCGACCTGCACCGTGATTTGATGGACGCTGACCGATCTGGCTCCGACGGTGATAACCTGACCGGCCGGCGGCAGTGGAGCCTGCTGCAATTTGCCGATTATTACGCAGCCCGTTACGGCTCTGCCGATTCGATTACGATTACGTACCGCACCGTGGGTGACACAACCATCCGTGAACGCCGGATTCGCTGTTCATCGCTGCAACGGTTTCGGACGGTGATGCAGCGACGGTACCGAAACGAGGTAGACCAGCGCCCCAACCTGTCGGTGCGCGTGGTCGATTCGCTGACCCAGACAGCCGTACTACGGGTGTCGTCGTTTATGAACACGGGTAAGAAAGGGCCATTTCAATGGGCGTTTAACCGACGACTCAAGCGGGCGTTCCGGCAACTACGCAACGAAGGGATACAAAATCTGATTGTCGATATGCAGGGTAATGGCGGTGGCGTCGTAACAAATTCGGCCCAGCTGCTGCGGTACTGGATGCCGAAACCGTTTACGATGATGGAGCGGGAGGAAATGAAGCCAGCTGCCCGCCAGGAACTCGTAACCCGCTGGAACCCCGTATCGGCCCTGTACTTTAGCTGGCAATACAAACGGAACAAGCTGGGGGGCTTCGCCAGCCGGTCGGAGCGGTGGCACTATCGGCCCCGGCGGCATCTGGCCTTTCGGGGCAATCTATACTTCCTGATGAATGGAGCGTCGTTTTCGGCTACGACGACCGTACTGGCCAAAACGCTCGATGCCGGTATGGGTACGTACATCGGCGAAGCCAGTGGCAGCGCGTATTGGGGTGATTTTGCCGGCCATTTCAAGACAGTGACGCTGCCTGCTTCCCGCATGCAGGTACGTATCCCATTGAAGAAGCTGACCCACGCGGTTGTGGCCGACCGCGCGAACGGATTCACGGTTGAACCGGATTTTACCGTCACACGTTCTTATGATGACCTGCTGACCAACCGCGATTATGTGCTGGATTACACCCTCCGGCTGATTCGTGAAGGGGTCGTGGCCCGGCAGCCGATTCGGACGCGTCCGTTGCAGGCGTCGCGCTGAGGTCGTAACTTAGTTGCGCAGCAGCCACTCGCCTGACTGCCAAAACGTGTACCGAAAACCGGTTGTTTGTGTATTGTATCGTCGACGTTGAAACAACGGGCGGGATCAAAGGCCCGACCCGCATTACGGAAATTGCCATTTTTCGCCACGATGGGCAGCAGGTTGTCGACTCGTTTCACACGCTGCTGAATCCGGAATGCCCCATTCCGCCCTTTATCCGGCACCTGACCGGTATTTCCGATGAGATGGTGGCCGATGCCCCGCTCTTTTCGGAGGTGGCTACCGAAATTCTGCGCATCACGGAAGGAGCCATCTTCGTGGCCCACAACGTTAGCTTCGACTTCGGATTTATTCAGAAGGAACTGAACTGGGCGGGGTATGACTTTCTGCGCCGGACAATCTGTACCGTGCGGTCGAGCCGGAAGATTCTGCCCGGTTACCCGTCATACAGTCTTGGCAAGCTGTGCCGTTCGCTGGAAATTCCGCTGACTGGTCGCCACCGGGCTGCTGGTGACGCAGCTGCGACGGTGAAGCTGTTCGAGATGCTGCTCCGCAACGATCAGCACGGTCACATTCCCCGGTCAACCGCTGCCCTTTACTCCGGCGACAATTGATTTTTGGTATGTCGACGCCCGATAGTATCGTCCATTCTCGGCGATAAAGTATCCAGCTACCGAAAATCCTTCCTGATGTCAGGATGACAAAATGGGTGTGATACAGACAAAACAACTCATCCTCTACCTCAATACTATGCGCGTCGGTTTACTTTTTTGTGCACTACTTATGCTTGACGTTATCACTGCCGACGCTCAGTCGGGTGGCCCGATCCAGTACCCCCAGGCCCGCAAAGTTGACCACACCGATACCTATCACGGCACCGTCGTGGCAGACCCGTACCGGTGGCTCGAAGACGACCGCTCGGCCGAAACGGCAGACTGGGTGAAGGCGGAGAACAAGGTCACCGACGCTTATATGAATCAGATTCCATACCGCAGGCAGTTGCAGCAGCGGATGGAGACGATCTACAACTATCCCAAGTATTCGTCGCCCTTTCATCAGGGAACGGGCGAGATGGCGAAGTGGTACTACTTCTACAAAAACGACGGTCTGCAAAACCAGTCGGTGCTGTACAGGCAGATGGGGCTGGATGGGAAGCCCGACGTGGTTATCGACCCCAACCAATGGTCGACGGATGGCACCACCAAGCTCACGGTATTTTCGCTGTCGAAGAGCGGGAAATATGCCGTTGTCGGTACGTCGAAAGGCGGGTCCGACTGGTTCAGCTATCGGGTCATGGATCTGACCACGAAGCAGTATTTGCCCGAAACCCTCGATTGGGTGAAGGTATCGGGGGCAGCCTGGCAGGGCGACGGCTTTTACTACAGCCGCTATCCGAAGCCGGAGGGCAGTGCCCTTGCCGCCAAAAACGAGAACCATCAGGTATTTTTCCACCGGATCAATACGCCACAGTCGGCTGATCGGCTGGTGTATGAAGACACGAAAAATGGGCAACGTTTTCACACGCTCGCCACGACCGACGATGAGCGCTTTGCCGTGTTGTCGGTAAGTGACCGGGGGCAGGGGAAAGACGGTAATGCACTGTTTTTTATCGATAGTCAATCAGGCAACAAAACCTTCGCGCCCATCGTCGCTGACGTAACTGACTCGCGCTACGGCCTGATCGATAACCGGGGCGACGTGCTGCTCATGCAAACCAACGATAAGGCGCCCAACGGTAAAGTCGTCGCGTTTGACACGAAAAAGAAAGCGATGACAACGCTGATCGGTGAAGCGAAGTACCCGATGGCCGAGGGCGGTGTCAGTACGGGCGGGCACAAACTGTTTGTCGAATACACCAAAGACGTCGTGTCGGAGATTCAGGTGTTTGACTACATGGGCAAGCGCGAAAGTACCGTCGAACTGCCCGGCCTGGGCTCGGTGGGCGGCTTTGGTGGTCAGCCGGAGGATTCGTTTGTGTTCTATTCATTCACATCCTTCACGACGCCATCGACCATCTATCGGTACGACATTGCCAGTCGAAAAAGTACGGTGTTTCGCGCCCCCGAAGTCGACTTTAAACCGGGTGATTACGAAACGAAACAGGTATTCTTTACCAGTAAAGACGGTACCAATGTGCCTATGTTCCTGACGCACAGAAAGGGACTCAAACTCGACGGTACCAACCCGACACTATTGTACGGCTACGGTGGGTTCAATGTCAGCCTGCCGCCGGGTTTCAGTCCGCTACGAATTCCGTTTCTGGAGCAGGGGGGTATTTACGTGCAGGCCAACCTGCGCGGGGGCAGCGAGTACGGCGAAGCGTGGCACGAGCAGGGCATGAAGCTGAAAAAGCAGAACGTGTTCGACGATTTCATCGCGGCTGCCGAGCATCTGATTAAGGAGAAATACACCAGTCCGGCCAAACTGGCGATTATGGGCGGCTCAAACGGTGGCCTGCTCGTTGGAGCCGTGATGAATCAGCGCCCCGATCTGTTTCGCGTCGCGATTCCGCAGGTGGGGGTAATGGATATGCTGCGGTTCCACAAGTTCACCATCGGCTGGAACTGGATTGCCGATTACGGCAGCAGCGACAATGCCGACGAGTTCAAAGCGCTGTATGCGTACTCGCCGATTCACAACCTGAAGCCCGGCCAGAACTACCCCGCTACGCTGATCTCCACCGCCGACCACGATGACCGGGTGGTTCCGGCGCACTCGTTCAAGTACGCGGCTACGTTGCAGGACGTTTACAAGGGAGCCAACCCCGTGCTGATTCGGGTTGAAACCAACTCCGGTCACGGAGCCAGCAACACGAAAAAGAACATCGAGGATGCGGCCGAAACGTACGCGTTCATCCTCTGGAATATGGGCGTAAAGACGCTTAAGTAGTCATCTGCAACACAAAAGGGCCCGACTTGATAGTCGGGCCCTTTTGTGTTAATCGTACTGAATGCTTACTTCAGTTTAAACGTAACACCGAGTCGCAGCGTAGCTAAACTCGAGCTTATTTCTGCAAAACCGCCCAGGTTGTTAGCGAACAAGTAACGCGCACCAATGTGGATGGGAACATAAGCGGTGGTATATGTATCGTTGACCCCTATAGATCTCAGGTACGTATCGCCATACGATAACCGATAGAACGAGACTCCCAAACCCGCGTACAGGTCAAGCTTATTATCGGTCAGGTTGATGAGTTCATTGAAGTGGTAAGAGCCTCGTGCGCCAATATCAAATGAGTTGACGCCACTTCCATACGTGCGGAAGCTGGCAACTCCACCGACGGTGATGTTTTTGTACACACCTGCCTCGTAGCCTGCAGTCAGTGCTACGCCACTGCCATTGAAGTATCCATAACCACCAACGCCAATACCGGCATTAATAAAACTGGTGCCTTTGTCGATAGGCATCTGAGCGAAGGAGTACGTGCTGACGAGCGACATGGCGATCAGCAGAAAAGCGTAGTGTAGTTTTTTCATGAGTAGTAGATAATAATGTAAAACAGGACAAAGAAAGCGGGGTGTATCTAATTGGTCAAACTTTGTTAGTTGCCTCTTACTAATCGGTTATGCGGAACCGGATCAAAAGTAAGGCAATGTCAACTGGGAATTCGTGGCTATCATACCATTATATGATAAACGCGGTAAAAGACTTGTCTGCGGAAAACCAGGATAAAGAACCAATTAAAAAATTAGGTCAGGTACGGTACGTATATACGATGGTCTGTTGGTTCAATTGTTGATAATGAACGAATACGAACGACAAATACCCCATTCATTTAGTATGATTACCGTTAATGCGCCCCTGGTGTACGTAGTCGATAAGGGAAATTCAATTACCGACTATACACAACACAATCTGATTGACCAGTATGATAGTCCGGTGTTTTGTCATATTAGCAACGGGGCTGACCTGCTGATCCGGCTGACGCACTGTCTGGACGGTCGTTTACCCGATTTGATTCTGCTGGCGACCAACACCCCAATCATGAACGGGTACGAAGTATTGCAGGTGTTGAAAAAGGATAGCGAGTTTCGCTCGATACCTATACTTATGCTCGTCGACATGACGCACGAGCGAGTCATAAAAAAATGCTTCGAGCTGGGGTGCAACGGCCTGATTCAGAAAGCAAACAACTACAACAACATAGTGAATGCCGCCCGAATGCTATCGTTTTCCAACTGAGGTATCAACCTGTTGATTTATAAATAAATAGTGTCCAGAATTCGCTGGAATCCGTCTTGTAATAATTGCTCGGCTATGCTGATCGGTACAATCCAGAACAGCGTTGCGTCTTTGGTTAGCAGGCACAGTCGTTTTCCCGGCGGGTCCTGCTGTCGCATGAATTGAGCAGCCGCATCGGGATTGGTAAACGAAACAAGGGGGGTCTGATTGCCGGAAGGAAGTAAGCGGACGATTTGTAGTAACGTCTGCCAGTTGACAGCGTCACGGGTCATTACTGTTGCGTTCATAAATAGGGGTAGGTTGGGAGCGGTAACGAGTAAGGTACGGATACAGGCATGTATCGGTTCTTGCTTTGTATATAAAGTTGCTGGGTTTTGTATGTGAACGTGCCTGTCTCAGCAATCAATACGGAAAAAGACAAAACAGATGCCAGTCGATATAAATCAACGGTGCGTACGCGGTGACAAAATTAATTGCTGACTTACGCAGCACCCCCTTATACGCAGATGAGGCCACCCAATATTGGATGGCCTCATCTGCGTATAAGGGGCTAATGATATTATGCGTTTACAGGCTTCAGCTTATCTTTAAAAACCTTGCGGAATTTGTCAAGCTTGGGCGCTACGACAAAGGCGCAATACCCTTGATTCGGATTCTTCAGGAAGTAATCCTGGTGGTAATCCTCCGCTGGATAAAACGGTTCGGCCGGGCTGACTTCCGTAACGATCTTAGTATCGTAAGCGCCCGCCTTGTCGAGTTCAGCTATAGCGGTTTCGGCCAGTTGTTTCTGCTCGTCGTTGTGGTAGAAAATTACCGAACGATACTGTGTGCCTACATCCGCCCCCTGCCGATTGAGCGAGGTGGGATCGTGGCTACGGAAAAATGCCTGTAACAGTTCCTGATACGAAATGCGGTTGGGGTCGTACGTGACCTCAACACACTCGGCATGGCCCGTTGTGCCCGTGCATACTTCCTTGTAAGTCGGATCGGCCTTCAGACCACCTTCGTACCCTGATACCGCCGAAATAACGCCGTCGAGCGAATTGAACTGAGCCTCTGTGCACCAGAAGCAACCGGTACCGAAGGTCGCTTTTTCCGAATTTGTGTTTGTGTCCATCTATGGTTGAGAAGCGAACAGTCTGGTGGTTTGGGAAACTCCTGAGCCCCCATAACTATTGGCACTGTTCATTGTTGTTGGTACATATAGAACAGTGTCCGATTCAGTAAAGTTTATACCCCTTATCCGTGAAAGACCTCGATCTCGACTCACTCCGCTACGACGGTGGCAAGAAGCTGAAACTCAAAAAAGTACCGACGGAAATCGATGATCTCTACGAAGACAAAGATCATTATGAGGTGCTGTTACGGCATCAGGCTGACGAGATCGACAAGTACCAGGATCGTATGTTCGCCCACAACCGGTACGGGTTACTGGTCATCTTTCAGGCACTCGATGCAGCCGGGAAAGACGGCACCATCAAACACGTATTTACCGGTACGAATCCATCGGGTGTGCAGGTGTACTCATTCAAACGGCCGACCGATCAGGAACTTGACCACGACTTTCTCTGGCGTAGCTGGCGCGAACTACCCGAGCGCGGAAAAATTGGCATCTTCAACCGGTCATACTATGAGGAAGTGCTCGTGACGAAGGTGCATCCGGAGATACTGACCGACAGCCAGCGGTTGCCGGAAAAAGCGACGGACGATCTGGATAAGCTGTTCAGGCATCGGTACGAAGCGATCAGCGACATGGAAAAATTTCTCCATCACAACGGCTTTCCGACGGTAAAATTCTTCCTGAATGTATCCAAAGAGGAGCAGGCCGACCGGCTGATCGCCCGGATTGAAGACCCGGAGAAGAACTGGAAATTCGAGGAAGGTGATGTGAAGGAGCGGGAGTTCTGGGACGATTATCAGGCTGCATACGAGGAATGTATCAACGAAACGGCTACTGACAAAGCACCCTGGTACGTGATCCCGGCCGACGACAAAAAGAACATGCGGCTGATCGTGGGCCGTATTATCATCGAAGAACTAAAAAAATTACCAATCGAAGAGCCTGAATCGGACGATGATCGGTTTAAAGAACTACAGAAACTAATCGCCGTAATCAGGGCGCAGTAAACACTGTACAGCGTATCATGTCATTCTCCAGCAAGCCGTTTCGTTTTGATAATAAGACGCCGTTTAAGTCCGCAGCAACGCCGACACTCATTGAACCGCTGTACACCGATTCGGATGATCTGAATCAGCAATTGGATGCCCTGGCAGCCCGTATGGATCAGGCGCAGAACCGGATGCACGCCGACGAGAAGTACGGACTGCTGGTTGTGTTTCAGGCGATGGACGCAGCCGGGAAAGACAGTAGCATCCGGCGGATTTTCAAGGGCGTCAATCCATCGCGTTTCCGTATGGCTGCATTCAAGAAGCCGGAAGATACCGATCTGAAACACGATTTTCTGTGGCGATTCTGGCAGGAATTACCCGAGCGAGGTAACATCGGCGTCTTCAATCGCTCGTATTACGAAGAAGTACTGGCACTGCGCGTTCACCCGGATCGACTCGAAAACCAGTCGATACCGGAAAATCTAATGCCGAAAAACATCGAAACGCTCTGGAAACAGCGTTTTGGCGACATCGTTCATTTTGAAGACTACCTGTTTCGAAATGGCTTTCCCATCGTGAAATTTTACCTGCACGTCGACCGGCAGGAGCAGGGCAAACGCTTGCTTGCCCGACTCGACGATGTTGAAAAGCAATGGAAACTAAGTCCCAGCGACCTTAAAGAGCGCGAGTTCTGGGCCGAGTACATGCAGGCCTACGAGGATACGATCAATGCGACGGCAACGAAAGAAAATCCGTGGTACGTAATTCCCAGCGACGACCGGCAAAACCAGCAGCTCATCATGGCGAACATACTGGCTGAGTTACTTGACGCGTTGCCGACGTCGTTTCCCGAAGCCGACAAAAAAACTGCCGATGAGCAGCGTAAGCTGATCAAAAAGCAGGATAAATGAGGGGTTTACGGTATTCGGTTTATAGTTTTCAGTACCGGACTCGACTGAAAACTATAAACCGAATACCATCACTTAACCGGACTCAGCGTGTACCCCTGTTTGCGGAGAAGATTGATAAGCCCATCGGGACCAGCGAGGTGAAGGGCCCCCACCGCGACAAAGGTTGGGCGGGCGGCCATCAGGCCCGGCAGGCGCTTCATCCAGGTGTGGTTGCGCTCCGTGACCAGAAACGATAAATCGCCGTATTTGTCTTCGTACGACTGGCTTAGCTTGTACAGGCCGCTGAGGTCGCCCTTCAGGTACAGGGTTGTCAGGTCGCCGGCGGCTTTGCGCATATCACTTTTTTCCTTGACCATCGTTACCAGATCAGCCGCCTGCTTCTCGACGGGATCATGGTCGAACAGGAAGTTCATTTGCTGTTCCATCGTCTCCAGGGGCGTCACGACTTTGCCTTTCCGGTGACCTTCGCTGGCGAAAAACAGGTCGATGGGCTGGCCGGTGAAGTGGCTGAGCGTGTCGGCTTCCTTTTCGGTATAGGCCATACTGAGCGTTGTCGCGGTCATGATGGGTTTCATCATACCGAACATCGCCAGATCATAACCGGTCATCTTCCTGAACTCACCCGCCACCAGATCGTAATCCGTCGGTGAAATAAGTTGCTTCAGGTTTTTTCCTGGCATCATGGCTTTCATGGCCATGCTGAGCATAGCCGCCGAATCGACCGTGGTTTCGACCACTACACCCGCCGACTTATCGAACGCCTGCTGTACGGCGGGGGTTTGTTTGAGATAACTGTCTTTCAGAATGTGATAGGTGCCGAACAGATAGGATGGCTGCCTGAGGTCGTTGCCCGACACTTTCCATAGCATCGACTGCCCGTTAACCCGACTTACAAACAGCACGAAGACAAAGAGGATAAATCGCATAATCGATCGAATTAGGTACGTAAAGAAACGGGTTTTACCGACAAAGCCGCTTACCGCTCAACCCGGCAAACGGCACCTTCGACAAATTTAAAACGAGCCCCCGTCAACGGACTGTACCTTTACCGCCAAACAGGGTGTTCCCGCTCCCGGAACAACAAACTATGAATCGACGGATACGAACAAATTGCCTGCTGCTACTGGGCTGGCTGGTCGGCGCAGGCGTTGGCTTCGCGCAGGATAAACTGACGGTCAGTGGCTACGTGAAAGATGCGGCCAATGCCGAGGGGTTGATCGGCGTGTCGGTCTACGTGAAGGAAGCGGGTACGGGGGCCGTGACGAACAACTACGGTTTCTACGCCGTGACCGTGCCGCCCGGTACCTACAATCTGATAGTCAGTTATGTTGGCTACGCGAAGCAGAGCCGAACCGTTACGCTGACCGACCGCAGTGTGAAACTCGATCTGGAGCTAACGCAGGAAGGGCGGGATTTGCAGGAAGTGACGGTGTCGACGCAGCGTGACGATGATAACGTGAAAAGCGTGGAGATGAGCGTCAACCGCATCGACGTACAAACGATCAAACGTATTCCGGCACTGCTTGGTGAAGTCGACGTAATCCGCAGTATTCAGCTGTTGCCGGGCGTCAGTACCGTAGGAGAGGGGGCAACCGGGTTCAACGTTCGTGGAGGCAGTATCGACCAGAACCTGGTGTTGCTCGACGAAGCCCCGGTGTATAACTCGTCGCACCTGTTTGGCTTTTTTTCGATCTTCAACCCCGATGCGGTGAAGGACGTCAAGCTGATAAAAGGCGGTATTCCGGCTAACTACGGTGGTCGTATTGCGTCGATTCTTGACGTGCGTCTGAAAGAAGGTAATGCCAAAAAGGGTGAACTGAACGGTGGTATTGGCCTGATCTTCAGTCGGCTATCGTACGAACGGCCGTTCCTGAAAGGGCGTGGTTCATTTATCTTGGCGGCTCGCCGGTCGTACGCCGATATTCTGGCGCAGCCATTCCTGCGCGGGGATCTGAAAGGAGCCAAATTCTACTTCTACGACCTGACGGCCAAAGCGAATTACCGCATCAACGACCGCAATACCGTGTTTCTGTCGGGGTACTTCGGTCGTGATGTGTTCGGTGCTGATTTTGGCTTCAACTGGGGCACTACAACACTATCGGCGCGGTGGAACCACGTATTCAGTGACAAACTGTTTCTCAATACGACGGCCTACTACAGCAATTACCAGTACGCGCTCAACTCCGACCTCAACGGGAAGACGCCACAGGATTATTTCCGCACCGACTCGCGCATTGTCGACTACAGCATCAAACCCGATTTTTCACTGTTCCTGGGGAAAAGTACGCTATCGTTCGGCGGACAAAGTATCCTGCACGATTTCCAGCCCGGTACGGCTACGGCTACGAGTGCGGGCGTCGGGCGGACGTTCGGCCTGAATAGTCGCTACGGTCTGGAAAATGCCCTGTACGTTGGCAACGAGCAGCAGCTGACCCGACGGCTGCAACTCCAATACGGCCTGCGGTATTCGCTGTTTACGTACATCGGCCCCGGCGACGCCTACACGTTCAGTACCGACGGCGCGGTGGGTACCCAAAAGGCACTGGTATCGACGCAGACGTACGGCCGGGGCAAACCAATTCAGACGTACGGTAATTGGGAACCCCGCCTTGCCGCCAAACTCGATCTCGACGCCAACAGCTCCGTCAAGCTAAGCTACAACCGGCTGGCGCAGTACATCCACCTGATTTCCAACACCACAGCCTCAACCCCACTCGACGTCTGGACCCCGTCGACCAACAACGTCAAGCCGCAACTGGCCGATCAGGTGGCGGGGGGGTATTTCCGGAATTTCGGCAAGAGCAGCACACGTGGCAGTGAGTTTGAAGCCTCAGTGGAGGTGTATTACAAATGGCTGCAAAATCAGATCGATTACATCGACGGCGCCAGCCTGATTCTGAATCAGTACCTCGAAGCCGACTTGCTCAGTGGCCGGGGCCGGGCCTACGGGGCGGAGTTTTACATAAAGCGGAACACGGGCGTCGTCAACGGCTGGATCAGCTACACGCTGGCGAAAACCGAGCGGCAGGTGGCCGGTATCAACAACGGTGAGTGGTACGCTACCCGCTTCGACAAACGCCATACGCTGACGTCGGTACTGCTGATCGACCCGCCGGGTCGGACGAACGGGAGTAGCCGCTGGAATTTCTCGGCGACGTTTACGCTTGCCAGTGGCACCCCGGCTACCTTTCCGACCAGCCGCTTCGAATACGGGGGGTATGTGCCGTACACGGTCAATGGCCGTAACAACTACCGCATCCCTCCCTACCACCGGCTTGATCTGGCGGCTACGTTGCAGGGCCGCAAACGACCCGGCAAACGCAAAGACGATAACTGGGTGTTTTCGATCTACAACGTTTACGCTCGCAAAAATCCGTTCTCGGTGTATTTCCAGCCCGGCAACACGAGCGACAAAACCGTGAATCCCCGCGTGACGGAAGCTATTCGCTATTCGGTGTTCGCTACGGCTATTCCGTCAGTCACTTACAATTTTAAATTCTAGTCAGAGCGTATGAAAACAGACCAACCAAGCTGGCTTTTGGGACTTGTACTGGTACTGACTGGTCTGACGACGGCCTGTACAACAGTCATCAATGCTGACCTTGACACGTCGCCAACCCAGCTATCCGTTGATGGTACGATCACCGATCAGGCTGGCCCACAAACGATTCGGCTTAGTCTGACGGCTGCCTATTTCGACAGTACCATTACGCCAGCGGCTACAGGGGCTACAGTGACCGTTGCCGATAATACCGGCCGGACCTACGCCTTCACCGACCCCGACAACGACGGCTATTACGTCTGGCAACCTATCGCCCGCGATACGCTGGGCCGGATCGGCCGGACGTACAAACTGACCATTTCGTATCAGGGCGACACATACGTGGCCAGTTCGACCATGAACCGGGTACCCACCATCGACTCGCTGGTATTTCGGCAGGCGCGTATCAACCCAATATCCAGTCGGATGGGGTATCAGGCCAATTTTTACGCGACGGATATTGCCGGTGCCCGCGACTACTACCGCATCCGGTTTTTCTGGAATGGCGTGCTGCAAAATCGTCCGCGCAACATCATTACCGTGCAGGATGCCGCCTTTCGGGGCAGTGCCGACACCGACGGGTTGCAGTTTATCCAACCCATTCGCCAGTCGGCCAACCCCGACAGTTTGTATCGCATGAATGATTCGGTACGGGTCGAGGTGCAGTCGATTACCGCCGACGCGTTCGATTTTCTGGGTCAGCTGCGCACACAGCTTACCAATGGCGGTCTGTTCGCTACGCCCCCCGCCAACCTGCCCACCAACATAATCAATACAAACGCCACGGGTCGGACGGCAACGGGTTTTTTCACTGCATCAGCCATCCGCAGCCGGTCGGCGGTGGTAGCCGGAAAAAATTTGCGATAACGTGTGTAGCCTGGACCGGCCACCGCGCGGGTCCTGGTCTGTTGGCTGGCAGGCCAAAGCTTTCTAGCGAGTGGGTGTAGCCTGGACGTCCACGTCCGGGTGGGCGCACCAGCGACCAAAAAGCTGCCGCCTGCACCATTTGCCCTGCCGGGCGCACCAGCGGCCGAAAAGCTGCCGCCGGAAGTGATTGCCCTACCGGGCACCCGGACGTGGACGTCCAGGCTACACCCACTCGATAGGATACATTATCGGCGCAACTTTCAAAGCTGATATAATGGATAAGAGTAACCTCACCCCCGGCCCCTCTCCTGTTTTAGGAGAGGGGCCGGGGACGGTCGGCCGCTGCCGTGAGGTTACACCACTGGCGTAGTCGTACCCCGTCGCCGGAACCGGCGCAACCCGTCCTGAATCGTGTCGCGCTCGACAATAGCGATGACACCGAGAAACAGCGCGAACAGGGCGAGATGGTACGGAATGGCAATCCAGAAATTGCTGATTTTGACAAGCCCCGACACCCAGATTAACGCACCCGCACCAGTGATGTAGCCTAAAGCGGAACCGACGTCGTAGGGGACGGGGTAATATTTTTCGCCCAGCAGATAACAGACTACGGTCATGACGATGCACGAGGCCAGGAAGGCAATGGCGCAGCCCATATAACCCATAATCGGAATCAGCAGGATGTTGCCCGTAATCGTTACCGCTAACCCAATCACGGTAATCAGCGTGCCAAAGCGGGTTTTGTCGCTGAGTTTGAACCAGAACGAGATGTTGTAGTAGACGCCCAGAAACAGGTTCGCCAGCAGCAGAATCGGCACAATCGACAGACCCGTGCGGTACAACGGCGATCGCAGCATCAGTTGCCCGATTACATCGATATTGAGACTCACGCCCACCCAGATCACGACGCAGATAATGACAAACCATTTCGTGACGCGACCCAGCAGATCGGGGGCCTGCTTATCGTCGGCCTGCGCGAAGAAAAAGGGGTCAGCGGCAAATTTGAACGACTGAATCGCCAGCGCCATAAAGACCGACAGTTTGTAGCAGTTACCATAAATACCTACCGCGTCGTTGGTCGACAGGCCGGGGTAGAAACCCGCCGGGAGCCAGTGCGACAGCACAATCCGGTCGGTCAGGGTGTTGAGCAAACCGGCCAGCGCAGTCAGCATCAGCGGGAACGAATAGATCAGCAGGGGTTTTACGGCGTCCGGGCGGAGCTGGAATTTAAAGTTCGTCAGCGTGTCGCGCAGCAGGTAGACGTAAAGCAGGTTCGCCAGCAGGTTCGCCAGGAAGATGTAGCCGGGACCGATAGCCGGGAAATAAATCAGCCGGATAATGGGTTGCAGGCCGGTCAGGTACTTACCCATGTACACGTCGCGGCAGAACAGCAGAAAGAAGAAGTTCAGACTGACCATAACCACCACGTTGACGATCTTGGCGACAACGAACTGCCGCGCCCGGTTCTCGACCCGCAGCCGCGCAAACGGAATCGACATAACGGCGTCGACGGCTACCAGCAGGGCAACCCACGTAATCGACAGTTCCTGCCCCCGAAAGTCGAGCCAGCCCGCAATGGGTTTGGTAAACAGCAGAATCAGCGACGTGCACAGGCCCGTGATGACCAGCACGATGCTGAACGTATTGTTGAATGTCTCGTCGCGGACGGCCTTGTTTTCGGGACCCTTGGCGCGGGCCGCCCCCCGAAAAAAAGCCGTTTCCAGCCCGAACGTGTACACCGCCAGCATCAACGCGACGTACGAATACAGCACCACGTTGGACGATAGTTCACCGGGACGGGTAAACACGCCCGTCTGCAACGGTACCAGCGCGAAGTTGATCATGCGCGGCACAATCGTGCTTAGTCCGTACAGGGCCGTATCGCCAGCCAGCTTTTTGAAGGTACTCATGCGCGGGTGCGGGCCACGAAGCCCGGCAAACAAAGGTAAGCACCTTTGGCTATCTTTGCGGATACGTTCATCGTACTGTATGTCCCTTCCAATTGCCTCCGCGCTCATCTCCGTCTACTACAAAGACGGTCTCGAACCTCTCGTCCGCCTGCTTCACGAGCACAACGTGAAACTCTACTCGACCGGCGGGACGCAGACATTCATCGAAAATCTCGGTATTCCGGTTACGGCCGTCGAAGACCTGACCGGCTACCCGTCGATTTTCGGTGGGCGGGTCAAAACGCTGCACCCCGCCGTGATGGGGGGTATTCTGTACCGGCGCAACATGCCGGAAGATCTCGCGCAGGCCGAGCGGCACCGCATTCCGCCGATTGATCTGGTGGTGGTCGATCTGTACCCGTTCGAGGAAACCGTCGCGTCGGGTGCGTCGGATGAAGACATTATCGAGAAAATCGACATTGGCGGTATTTCGCTGATCCGGGCCGCTGCCAAGAACTACAACGACGTGCTGATCGTATCATCGCGCAGTCAGTACGACGACGTGGTGAGCCTGCTGACGGAGAAAAACGGCGGTACCGATCTGGCCGACCGGCGCAGGTATGCCGGTAAGGCATTCAGCGTAACGTCGGGTTATGACACCGCCATTCAGAATTACTTTCTGGGCAGTACGTCCGGGGATCAATCGGCAGCAACCGATGTCCATAACTTCCAGCAACTACCCGAAAAACACCTGCGCTACGGCGAAAATCCGCATCAGCAGGCCCGTTTCTTCGGCGACCTCGACGCGATGTTCGATAAGCTGCACGGCAAAGAACTGTCGTATAACAATCTGGTCGACGTGGACGCCTGCGTGGGGCTGATCGACGAGTTTAGCGACACGCCGACCTACGCCATCATCAAACACACCAACGCCTGTGGTATCGCTACGGCCCCTACGGCGAAACAAGCCTACCTCAATGCGCTGGCCTGCGATCCCGTATCGGCCTTCGGTGGCGTAGTGATTACCAACGTACCGGTCGATCTGGAAACGGCGCAGGAACTGAACAAGCTGTTCATGGAAATTCTGATTGCGCCCGACTTCGCCCCTGACGCCCTTGAGTTGCTAAAGTCGAAGAAGAACCGGAATCTGCTCAAACGCAAGCCGGTTGCACTGCCCACTGCTATGTTCAAAACCATCCTGAACGGTGTATTGGAGCAGGATAAAGACGACACCGCCGAAGTAGCCGATCAATTCAAAACCGTAACGCTGAAAGCCCCGACTGATACCGAAGTACGGGCGCTGGAGTTTGCGCTGAAAGTCTGCAAACACACCAAGTCGAACACGATTGTGCTGGCCAAAGAAGGGACGTTGCTGGCGAGTGGTGTCGGGCAAACGTCGCGCGTCGACGCGCTGCGGCAGGCCATCGAAAAAGCCCACGCGTTTGGCTTTGATCTAGCGGGGTCGGTGATGGCGTCGGATGCGTTCTTCCCCTTCCCCGACTGCGTCGAGATTGCGGGGAAGGCCGGTATCACGGCGGTCGTGCAGCCCGGCGGCTCCATCCGCGATCAGGACTCGATCGACTACTGCAACCAGCACAACATGGCGATGGTCACCACCGGCGTCCGGCATTTTAAACACTGATTCAGTATACAGTTTTTGGTGTATGGTGTAGCCCAGACGGCCACCAGACGTAGACGTCTGGGCTACACCGCATACTGAAAACCGACTACCGTTATGCGTCTTCTTTACACGGTCTGGTGTGCCGTTGTGCTGGTGGGGCTGTACCTGCTGCTCTTTCCGGCGCAATTTATTTGTCTGCAACGAGCCGCATGGAAACCGACGGCGCACTGGATCAATCGGCTGTGGGGAAAGGTGTTCTTTGCGCTGGCGGGTATACCCGTTCAGATCGACTACCGGTTTCGGCCGGAACCCGACGGGGTCTACGTCTTCTGCGCCAATCACTTTTCCTACCTCGACATTGCCGCGATGGGTGTAGTGGTGGACAACTACTTCGCCTTTATGGGTAAAAGCGAGGTAAAGCACATCCCGCTACTGGGTTATATGTTTGCCAAGCTGCATGTGCAGGTCGATCGGGAACAGGCCAACAGCCGGGCTTACTCGCTGGCGAAATCGATCCGTACACTGGCGTCGGGGCGAAGCATTATGATTTTCCCGGAAGGGGGTATCGTATCGAAGGCTATTCCGCAGATGCGTCACCCATTTAGGGACGGCGCGTTTATCATGGCGATTCAGCAGCAGGTACCTATCGTCCCGATTACGCTGCTGACGAATTATCAGATTTTGCCCGATATTCCCAAAATCCGGATGCATCATTTCCCGCTACGTGCCGTCATTCATCCGCCCATCTCCACTACCAATTTAACGCAGGAAGATGTGGAAACGGTAAAAGAGCAGACATATCAGACTATCCAAAAAGAGCTGGATTCAATACCAGAACGAGTTGGTTTTTAAACACAGAGAAACAGAGATTGCACGGAGTTAACAGAGAAATTATGATGCCTGTGTTTTACTCAGTTATTTTCGTGCGACCTCCATTTCTCTGTGTTTAAATTAAATGATTTATAGATGATTACGCCCGAACTCCTGCACAAAATCGCTCACCTCGCCCGGCTGGAAGTGCGGCCCGAGGAAGAAGCTGGTCTGGTCAATAGCCTGAACGACGTACTGACCTGGATGGAACAGCTCAACGAAGTCGATACAACCGGCGTCGAACCATTGACACATATCTCGCTCGAAATCAACGTCCTGCGCGACGACGTCGTTGCTAATCAACTCCCCCGCAAACAGGCTTTGACCAACGCCCCTCAACAGGACGGGCAGTTTTTTGAAGTGCCGAAAGTGCTGGAGTAGATACTATTTTAGTAGGGTATGGCTGTATGTGGAAGTTACTTCCTTTGCCAGTCAGTAAATAAAAGTGATTGGGGCCGCAGAATAGAAAAGAGAGTAGATTAATTTGGCACTTTTATGACCATCTATTCACTTATTTTTCCTGCACTTTATGCGCTTTTTTTACGCCATTTTATCTGTTTCCAGTTTACTCGTACAGCCAGTAGTTGCTCAGAATAATATAACGATCAATGGCCCGCAGTCATCCTCGCCCGGTCAGCGAAATACACTGATTGGTATTGACGTTTCGACAACGTCTTCCTCCGTCGATAATACAGTTGTTGGCTATCAGGCCGGTAATGGAAATGGTGCCTTTAGTGGTAATACGTTTCTTGGATCAAAAGCCGGTAACTCAGTAATAGGTAGTAGCAACACGTATGTTGGAGCAGGGAATGTTGGTTTCGGTTTACCCGGCGAACGAAACAGTTTTTTTGGATATGGAATCCGATCCTGGGTAAACGGGAGCGCTAGCAATACAGTTAGTATCGGCTACTATTCTGGCTATAAAGCTGGTAATAACAACACGTTTATTGGTACCGAATCCGGTTATAATGGCTCCGGTGCAAACAACGTTTTTCTTGGCATTCGGTCTGGCTATAATGCTACAAGCAACAGTGCTGTAGCCATCGGGGACTCGGCTGGATTCAACAATGCCGCCCGTGGAAGCCTATTCATAGGTAGCCACGCGGGTTATGCAAACACCAGCGCCGAGTTCAACACCTTTGTTGGTTTATATGCTGGCGCCGACAACACCACAGGTAACAGCAACACGTTTTTAGGGAGTAGCACCGGCAGGCAGAATACAACAGGCACTGAAAATACGTTTCTGGGAAATGCTGCGGGTAACGGGAATAAGGGTGGCAACCGGAATACGTTTGTAGGTAGGCAGGCGGGCTACCTGAATAGTGCGGGTAGCGATAACACGTTTCTTGGCACGTTTGCAGGAGCTTTCAACAGTACTGCCAGTCAAAGCACTATGCTGGGTGCTGGTGCCGGAGCGTTGTCATCTCTTCCTGCTACCCAGAACACGTTTGTTGGCTATCAGACAGGCTACAATACAACCGGGAAGCTAAATATTTTTGTAGGCGTGGTAGCGGGTCTTAATAATGTGGCTGGTTCGGCCAACGTGGCCATTGGAGACTCTGCCGGTTATAATCAGACTAGTGCTAACGGTAATGTACTGTTAGGCAGTAAAGCGGGTTATGCGAATCAGACCGCCACGCAGAACACGTTTATTGGCTACCAGACCGGCTATAATACCACCGCCGAAGCGAACACGTATGTTGGGCACCGCGCTGGCTATCAAACGACCTCGGGGGCTAACAATACCTTTTTCGGCGTGCGGGCAGGGTATCAGAACACGACGGGTTCAGATAACGTCATTATTGGCAACGACGCGGGGGCAGGGAATGCTACCGGCTCACGCAATACGTTTTTGGGTACTGAAGCCGGTGGGTTGGGGCAGGCGTTAACCAATGCCACGGCTATCGGTGCCGGAGCACGCGTAGCCGTCAGTAATGCCGTTGTACTCGGCAATCAGGCCAACGTTGGTATTGGTACAAGTGCTCCGACGGCCCGGCTTCATGTTCGCAGTGAACAGGCCAATACATCAGGATTACGGTTGGAGAGTCTGACCAGTGACAGCCCTGCCGATCAGCAGGCAGAGAAAGTGCTGAGTGTATCACCACAAGGCGAAGTGATACTGGTAAAACCCACAATCAACCGGTTTCCGGTGCGGAGCACCGCCGATTGGGCCGACAAGGTGTTTGCATCAGGCTACGCACTCAAACCACTGGCGGAGGTTGAACGGTACATACAGCAACATCAGCACCTGCCCGGTGTACCGGCTGCGCAGGAGATGGTGAATACCGGTGTTGACGTAGCCAAAATGGATGCTAAACTGCTGGAGAAGATTGAAGAAACGATGCTCTATGTGCTTCAGCTAAAGCAGGAAATAAACCAGCTTCGGCAGCAGAATCAACGACTGCAACGTACAGTTCATCACCTTAGGCGGAAGTAACGATACGGCGTCAGCCGGTTTATAGGGGCGTCGGGTTGGGGCAGAGGTGGTAGATGCGCCGATTGTCAATGCGCAAGTACGGTGGTAGAATCGTAAACAATATCGTCGGCAAACAGCACGAACGTGACTGGACAAACGCAATCGGCATTGGGCGATTCCCACGGAAGCCTATATAAAGGCAGTCTTACTGTACCAGTTCTGATACTGGTTACGCTGGCAATGGTTGTTCGGCTGTTTTAAGGAAACACAGGTAATTGTGGCTGATATAATAGTAATCAGACAATAGGAATATATGCTTACTTCATTGGGTAAATGGTTGATCAGTATTGTGATGACACTGGTCATTCCCGTAACCGGTATAATCTATTGGGGGGCTACCAATTTAAGGGGGAAGCTCTGTATTGCTCTGACAGGATTATTAATCAATATTGGGCTAGCTTTCTGGTATAGCTGGCTTGAGCATCGCCCCAAGAACTTCACTGACTGGTTAAGGAATTAGCTGTAGATCAATAGGTTATTTCTTCGGATATAAGGATAATTGTGAAATAAGCATAACGCCTAACTGCTAGTCGCAATAGTTGAGCGTTATGCTTATTTCAGAAATCAGTAACCTATTTCACCTTTTTCGTCGAAACGAAAATCACACCGTTTTTCGCTTTTAGACCGTAAACGCGCACCAGCTCTTTTTTGTCCAATGGATTCAAAACGTTGATGCTTTCGATCGTATTGGGGTCAAGTTTAGCCTGTTTGAAGTCAGTGACTTCAACGCTGTCAACAAAGCAAAGCGGACGTATATCATCGCCCTGCTTTTCAACCAGCGCGGTCGTTGGGGCGGGTGGTACACCAAGGGTAGCTTTGCTGCAGGCGTTACCCAGAAAAGCCGCAGACACGACCAGGGTCAGTGCGATCAGTTGTCTAGTGTTCATGGTCAGAACGGATAAGTATAACTATCTACAACGCGGCAGGGAACCGTGATTTGCTGGGGAAGGTAACGCTATAATAAATTGACTAACAGTATTTTACTGCGAATGTTTTTAAGTGGTTTGCCGGAACTGTGGATCAGTAGGCTACAGCTTCCGGAAAAAACCGTGGGAGTATTCATTACCATACAATGAAGCGACCCGCTCTGGTTTGTCGGCGAAAAAAGCGTCGCACGCCAGCTTGACACCGGGATTCGCATCGGCCCCCTTGTCTCCGGTTTGGTTGTCGTGGTAATCCATCAGGACAACGACGGCTCCGCGGGAAAGGCGCGGGTAAAGGTGAGTCAGACAATGCAGCATGATTTTGCTATGCTGTTGTGGTTCCCCGCCGAAACCACAATCGATGTGCGCGAAGCAAATCTGCTCCGGCAGGTCCGCTGGAAGGGTCTGTTCAAAGTAGCCCTTGTGCAAAATGGGCTGTTTGAGGATTGCTTTCGCGAAGTTGCTGACCAACTCCTGCTCAACGTTACCTTTGAACGAGAAATGCGTGTCGAAACTATCGTATAAATGCAACTGCTTGTCGCTGCGATGATCGGCGATTATCTTCTGAAACAGCAGCGCGCACTGACCGGTGTAGCAGCCTAATTCCACGACATCGCCGGGAATCTGATAGGCAATGGCGGCATCCAGCAAATGGAAATAATTGATTCGTTGCTCCACTGAGTTCATATCGGTGGTGCAGTCCAGGTGCTGTTGCAGGGTGTATCGTAAGCCCAGCGACTTGATCAGGGTATTGCCCACCCGACCTAGGAAGCGTCTATTGCCAACCTGTATATAAGGCTCCTGGGTGATAAAGAAGTTATCCATTTTGAGTAGACACTACCGGCGGTGAAGATGTGCGTAGTCAGTCTGATGGCCTGTCGCGTTGCCGATTTCGCAGCATAATCTATACCAAACGGTAAATCGTATACTACTGAATAGGGGCTGATACGAAAATGTACCGGGTACAGCATTGTCTCTCGCTTCGCATTATGAGCGCAGGGCTATCTCCGGCAGTATCCTGCCGGAGACAATGTAGATGATGCAGACCTACTTTAGAGCACCCATCACTGCGCCCGCAGATCGACGCGGGCGGTATCGTCTTCGCCGTTGTCAGGCATTGAATCAGGGTCAAATGGGGTGGATAGTTATCTATCAGCGAGTAATAGGGCATCCTTCAGGCGAGGATGAATGTAAAACAGGCCGATTGGGAAAAGCACAATTAATAAAAAAGGAATGGCCACGTCACCGATTTTCGCTGTTCTTCCCTGTTCAACCGATACCAGACGGGTGGAGATGAAGTAGATAGGGTAAAGAAAGCAGAACAGTGATAGGGTGTGCAGGAACTGATAAACGGCGAATGTCAGAAAAGGGATCACGACGGATATAAACAGACACGAGATCGCCAGTAGTGGCAGGCAGACATACAGGGCGGGAATGGCTAGACTGGCTTTCAGAATCGTTGTGTTTCGACTTGGTTCATGCTTAATTCTCGTTGCCAAATTCATCCCTGTGGAAAAGAGCCAAGTAGCCTGACAGCCCGTTAGCCAGACGCTTCCGAGGAGGCCCAGAGTTGCTTGGTCTGCGGGCATTAATGTTTCGTCGCTACTAAATAGACGAAGTGTTAGCGAGGGGATGTACATGATTGCTATAGTTAGCCAAGGGCTTAACCAGATAGGGTTTTTCATGAACGCACGAAAAAGTAAAACGAACTTTGTCGCTATAAATAACCACTGACAACTTAGAGTTGCAATATATCGACCGCGCTGGGAACAATAAATAAAGTGTCAAAACCGTATCACTGCGCCCGCAGGTCGACGCGGGCGGTGTCGTCTTCGCCGTTGTCGACGCCGTTGTTGGGGGTTGAATCAGGGTCAGACGGGGTGGATGCGGTGATTTCTGACGTGCAGGTGCCGTTGCCTGTGGCCGTGATGCGGGCCTGAAACTGGAGCGTGGCACTGCTGCCCGATGCGATCGAACTGACCGTGCCGAGAGCCCCGTTCTGCGTCGCGGTCATGTTGGCTCCCGACGCAAACGTCTGACCGCCGGGCAGGTAAGCCCGCGCCGACACGTTGGTGGCCGTTGCGCCCCCCCGGTTGTAGATCGTCAGCGTGTACGTGACGACGTCGTTGACTTTCGGGATACGGTTACTGACGGCGATGCCCAGACTCAGGTCTGCCGTGTTGGGGTCAGGCGTGGGTTGATTGCTTTGTACGGCGGGAAGGGGCGTCTGGTTGGGATTGGGCGATGCGTACGTATTCGCGCCACCGCCCCGCGTGCGGAAATCAGCCTGAGCCGCGTCGTCCTGCCCGTCACCGGTGCCGGAGTTGGGTTGGCTGTCGGGGTCATTCGTTTCGGTTTGCGCAATTTCGGCGGCATTCTGGTAGAGGCCGTCGGCGGTGGGCTGAGCGGTGAAGTTCAGGCTGGTGCTGCTGCCCGCGTTCAGCTGAGAAACCACCCCCGTCACGACGCCATTTGATGCCGTTACCCCCGTGCCCGATACAAACGCGAGATTGGCCGGGAGCCGGTCGCGCACGACGATGTTGGAACTGGGTACGGGGCCGTCGTTGCGAACGGTCAACGATACCGTCACGACATCGCCAACCGAGGGTGTACGCCCGCTGATATCCATACTGAGGCTGAGGTCGGCGTTGTTGCCCAGCGGATTGATTTCAAACGAATTAGACGGTACGGCGGGTAGCACCGGCGACGTCGATACCACGCGGAGGCTATACGACCCGCTGGTGTACGTGCTGGGCAACGTTACCGTGATGGGGCTGCTGCTGCCGCTGCCGAGGGTAGCCAGGTAATACCCATTTGCGCCGATCAGCTGCACCTGCCATTGGTTATCACTGTTAAATGTACCCGTTGTGGCGAACGAAACGCTGATTGTACCGCCGGGAACCACATACCGGGCTACGTTGCCGGTTGCGGCAAACTGGGCCGGGGTAATTGGTGTGGCGTTCTGAAAAAAGTTGCCATCCAGACTGGCGTTCCAGTTCCGGGCGAAGCGGGAGAGGCCCATCTCCACCGGAATACTATTCGGGTTGAGGTAATAACGCGGATGCACATCGGGTCGGAAACTGTTCTTGAAATGCACATCGGTATTGCCCGCGTTGCGGTTTTGAATCGTATCGTTATACGGACCCGGGTAAACGTTCAGCCCCTGCGTCAGAATTACGGCGTTCTGTTTGTCGATCACGGCCTGCCGCGTTACAGAGCCATCGTACGACGCCCGCGCAACGACCCACGGAATGTTTTGCCCGTTGAAGTCCTGCCGCGATTTCTGAATCACGTTGACCAGTCGGTCGTAGTAATACTGGATGCTGGAATTGCCGTTGCCGAAGTCATATTCGGCCTCACCCTGATGCCAGAGAATGGCCCGCACGCCCGCCACCGACAGGTAGTAGTTCTGAACGTTTTTCAGGTTGGTGTAGGGCTGCAGATTAGGCCAGTCTTCACTACAGTTGTAGCGGTTGCAGGTTGGTTGTCCGTTGGCGGTTTTGTACCAGTTTTCAACCGTCGAACCGTCCCAGCCGGTCACGTAAAACGCAACGGGAACGTTAAACCGGTTGACGATATAGTCGCCCAGTTCGCCCCAGCCCCACGAGCTTTCGGCCATCGGAAACACCCGCCTACCCGCCGTCAGGGCTTTGTAAACCGGCACCGGCGACGGATCACCGGATGAAAATAACTGCTTGCCGGTACCCGCCGGGTAGTAGTGGTTGATCGTGTCGATGGCGTTGACCCGGTCGGTAGCGGTGCCGAGGTCGTTATCGCCCGAGCCCAGTCCGCGTGCGTTCGATTGTCCGGCCGTGACAAATACTTCACCGATCCCAACCGGCTGCACGCTTGTTTGCGCCGTAACGGCTCCCCCGGCAATGGTGCGGACAGTCAGTATGTACCAGCCGCCTGTGCCCGTAACAGAACCCAGAAACAGGTTATTCGTCGGACTCGTCTGGACAACCTGCCAGTCTGTTGCCGTTCCCTGCCCGGTCGTAACGGGCGTCAACTGCGCTTCAACCCGGTCAACGGTGCCAGCCAGTCGACCCGATACGTAGATTCGACCGTTGTTACTACCGTCCCGCTGCACCACCAGCCGGGCCATTGGGTGCGAAATCTGAAGCTGTGCGGTAGCGATCAGGGGGAAAAATAACAGCAGAAAAAGATAACGAACGGGCAAGAACATGAGTGGATGTGAAAACCAGATACCAGGCAAAAGTAATGCCTTCGGGTGGCTTTGTTTCCGATTGTTAGTAAAGCGCCCTAGCGGACCCGTACCTGAAGCTGAGCGGTGTCGTCTTCGCCATTGGTCAGTCCGTTGTTGGGTGTTGAATCGGGATCGGCAACGCTGGCCGCGCTGATCTCGGCCCGAATAACGTATGCTTGCGTGGCACTGGCCCGCACCATAACGACAACCGGCATGGTCTGGCCCGACGCCAGTGTGCCTGTAACGGGTACCGAAACCGAACTACCGGCTGCGCTCCCGTCGGCCAATGAAATCCCGGCGGGTAGTGCCAGCCGAAGTGTGACGCCGGTTACCATACGTCCGCCCTGATGCGTGACCAGCAGCGACAGTGCCGTTGGTGTACCCGCCGTAAGTACCGCCTGACTCATCTGAATCGACAGGCTCAGGTCGGCTTTGGTCGAGTCGGGGCGGGGCTGATTGGTCAGTACGGCAGGTAGTGGCGTTTGATTCGGGTTGGGAGAGGTAAACACCGCCGGGTCGGCCTGCGCCGTGCGGAAATCGACGCTGGCCATGTCGTCTTCGCCGTCGCCCGTGCCTGAGTTGGGAATGGAAGTCGGATCAAACTGATCGGTGGCTGTCACCTGGGCCGTTTGCCGGTAGGTGCCGGCTGCTGTCGGGCGCAGCAGCAGCGAGTACGTGACCTGATTGCCGGGATCAAGCTGCGCAATCCGACCGGTCAGTAAGCCATCGGTCAGCGACAGGCCCGACGATGACAGGAGCGTCAGTTGAGGGGACAGCCGATTGCCAACCGACACGTTGGTCGCCGTTTCGGGGCCTTCGTTGCGCACCGTTATGTACAGCAGGAGCGGATCGCCGGGTTGCACGACGCGCTTGTCGGTCACGAGGTGCATGGTCAGGTTGGCCGGGGGAATGTTGGTGAACACGTAGGAACCGCTGCCCACGGCAAATACGACGCGGTCGCCCTCCTGCCGCAGAAACACCAGATCGGGCGACTCAACGGCCCGCCGACCGCCTTCCCAGACCAGTTCGGGGGCCGACGCTGGTATGGCGACTTCGGCGCGGCAGTTACCCGGTACGGTCACCGCCCAGCGGAAACCCCGTTCGTTTTTGATCCACTCGCTGGCGATCAGTCCGTAGGGTGAAGTATGGTTAGCACGTACCTGACTCAAATCACCGACGGGTGTTGGTGCCATGCGAAGCCGCCGAAAGCCCGGCTCGGTTGCTTTGATCCCGGCCACGTCTTCATAGAGCCAGATCAGCAGATCGCCCAGCAGCATGACGTGGTTGCCAGAGTTCATGAATGCGCTGGCGGTGTTGCCGTTCCAGAGTTCCCAGATCGTGGTGGCCCCCTGCTGCGCCATGTAGCCCAGACTAGGGTAGGTAGTGTTGGTGGTTATGCGATAAGCCAGATCAGGGCGACCCATGTCGGTCAGGGTTCGCATCAGCCATTGCACACCCACCACGCCCGAACTGACGTGAGTGTTGTACTCGCCCGTCAGGCGGTTCAGCAGATTAGCCTGTACCCGGTCGCGCCGGTCGTCGGGCACCATCCCGAACGCCAGTGGCAGCACGTTGGCGGTGGTCGTGTTGTTGGCGTACTGCTGTTTGTCGGCGTCCCAGTGGTTTCGGTTGAACGCGTCTTTTACCAGCCCCGCCCGTTCGGCAAACCAGGCCCGGTCGGCATCGTTGCCCGTGATGGTGGCGAAGCGTTCGAGCAGTTTCAGAATGCGGAAATAGTGCGTCGAGCCCAGCACGTCGCCGGGCGTTTTACGGGTCGGGTCCTGGGTGATGATGACCTCCGGGGCTTCGGGTGGCACGGCCCAGTCGCCGTACTCGTCTTTCCAGTAGTTGTAGTTTTGCTGGTACTTATCGATGTACTGAATCCAGCGTTTCATCGAGGCATAGTGCGCCCGGATTGGCCCGTCGTCGCCGTACTGATCGTAGAGCATATTGGCGATGGATGCGTAAGCCGCGGGCCAGGTGATATTGTCGGTGTAGGTTTTCCAGTACGACGGGGCCACGTCGGGAATGCTGCCCTGATCGGATTGTGCGTCTTCGATGTCGCCGAGCCACTTGGCGTACAGGGCCTGATTGTCGTATAGGAAACTTTCGCCCTGCGCACCCGTCGTACGGTCACCGAGCCAGCCCAGCCGTTCGTCGCGTTGCGGGCAGTCGGTGGGGATACCCTGATAGTTGCCTTTGATTCCCCAATCGGCGGTGGCGACGATCTGATTGAGCAGCGAATTCGATGAGGTGAATTGCCCGTGGTGCGCCATCTCATCGTAGATCACGCAGCCGTCGAACTGATCGGCAGCTGGCATTGTCGAAAAACCCGACAGCTCGACATACCGGAAGCCGTGTACGGTAAACCGGGGCTCCCAGGTTTCAGCGCCGTTGCCCCGCAGTGTGTACACGTCGGTTTGCTGGGCCGACCGGAGGTTTTCGGTGTACAATGACCCGTCGCCAGCCAATGTTTCGGCGAAGCGCATGGTCAGACGGCTACCCCGCGAACCTGTCACCCGCATACGCACCCAGCCGGTCATATTCTGGCCCATGTCCATAATGTACACGCCGTCGCGTAGCTGCCGGATGGAGCGGGGACGCAGGGTTTCCATAATCCGGATGGGTGGATTTACCTGACTCTCCAGCCGACTGGCCGGTGCTGTGACAGACTCGGCCGCCAGCCAGCCCGAATCGTCATAGCCGGGCTGGTGCCAGTTGGTCAGTTCGCGGGTGGCGTCGTATTCTTCACCATCGTACTCGTTGTTGGCGCGAATCGGACCGTCGGCCGTTACTTTCCAGGATGTATCGCTGATGATGGTCTGTTTGCTGCCATCGGTGTACGTCACTTCCAGCTGAAACCACAGGCGGGGCAACCCGTAATGCGTTGTTTCTGGCAGACCCGACTGGTTGAGCCGCATCCGGAAAAAATGCCCGTTGCCCAGGGTGATGCCCAGCGCATTGACGCCCTGATGGAGCTGCGCCGTTACGTCGAAGGTGTTGTAGAAAACCCGTTTGTTGTATTCCGTTGGACCAGGGGCCAGCACCTGCGTGCCGATGCGTTGCCCGTTGAGGTGCAGTTCGTACAGCCCCAGTCCGCAGATGTAGGCGGTGGCCTGCCGGATGGGTTTGGCCAGCTGGGTTTCCTTCCGAAAATACCGCGCTGATAGCCGGGTGCGGTTGGCCGTCGGCTGATCCCAGTCGAAGGTGCGCTCCAGCCCGATCCACTGCGCGTGCCGGTCGCCGGGCTGCATTAGTCCCATCGTCCAGGTCGCCGGTTGACTCCAGTCGGATGTGACGCCGTTGGTGGTCGCTATCTGTACTTTCCAGAAACAGGTCGCCCGGCTGGTTAGTGATTGTCCGGTGTAAGAAACCCAGATCGACTGGTCTGACTGAACGGTGCCCGAATCCCACAGGTCCCCCTCGTTACGGGCCAGTTTGTCGGCCGAGCTGGCAACCAGAATATGATACGATTGCTGAATCAACCCCCGGTCGCTGCCACTGACGAGCCAGCTCAGGCGGGGCTTACCTGTTTCGAGCGCCACCGGATTCGTCAGATTTTCACAGCGCAGCGACGTTGGGTAGATAGCGTTCTGTGCGGTTGAGGGGTACAAACTAATCCAGAGCAAGCACCCGAAGACCAGTAAAAAACGCATCATAGGAAAGGCAGCTAAATGTGGTCACCTAGCTACACTTCCTGTGCCGAATGTTACTAAGTGTGTCCAAATGCTAACAAATGACGTGAATCAAAAACGTGGTTGCTATCCCCCATCTTTTCGCCTGAATCAAACGTCCGTTGTTCCACTGTTAGCTATCGATCACCGGCTTATCCCTAACCAGCCTATTCCGCGTTCAGGCAGGGCAGGGGGATTGGTTGTTTTGGCTAACACAATGGGCATTCCGGCTAAATCTGTACTGAACGGGATGGTGAACTTTGTATCATCAAAAACGCTAAAAAACAGGGTGCTATGAAAGCCGTTAGAATTCATGAATTTGGTGGGCCGGAGGTCCTGAAACTAGACGACATCGCACGTCCGGTTCCGGCGTCCGATGAGATTCTGGTAAAAATGTATGCCAGTGGGGTGAACCCGGTTGACTGGGTCGTTCGCAATGGGGCCAATGAAGGGATGCGGTCTTTCCTGACCCTGCCCATGACCCTGGGTTGCGATGGCGCAGGCATTGTCGACGAGTTGGGCAGCGACGTAACCGGCTTTCAAAAAGGTGACGCCGTGTACGGGGTAGCTAACTTTTTCAGCAACGGCACCTACGCCGAGTACTGCGCGGCCAAAGCCAGTCAGTTTGCGTTGAAGCCCCAGCGCATCGACTTTACCGAAGCGGCCGGGGTGCCGCTGGCAGCGCTCACCGCCTGGACGGGCCTGTTTGCCTACGGAAATGTACAGGCGGGGCAACGGGTGCTGATTCAGGGTGCATCGGGTGGTGTAGGTAGCTTCGCGGTTCAGTTTGCCAAAGCAAAAGGGGCGTATGTAATCGGCAGCGCGTCGACGCAGAATCTCGATTACCTTAGATCAATCGGCGCGGACGAGGTGATCGATTACACCACCCAGAACGCCGGGGAACTGGTTCACGACCTCGACATTATTCTGGAAGCGTCGCCACTGCGGGATAATAACGAGCGATTAAAAGCGGTACATATGCTGAAGGAAGGCGGGGTGTTCGTCAGCGTCAACACGGATCTGCCGTTTAGCGACGACGTCCTCGACGCGCTGGCCCGGAAAGGGGTAACGGGCGAACTGGCGGCCAATCAGCCCCGACGGGAGTGGCTGGACGAAATCGCCCGGTTGATCGATGCGGGTACCGTACAGGTATCGATCAGTAAGGTGTTTCCGCTGGAGCAGGTCGCTCAGGCCCACCGCGACAGTGAGAGCTGGCATGTACGGGGCAAGCTGGTATTGACCATTGTGTAACGAAAAGCAAGCCGTATGGAGTCGTTTCAATCGATCAGTGCGTTTTACCGGTTTACCCGGCTGCCCGCACCCCATCATCCACTGATCAGCGTGCTCGACGTTGGCACTGTGCCACCTGCGGAGCCGCATGAACCGACGTCGCTGATGCTGAATTTTTATTCCATCGCGGTGAAACGGATGCACAACGTCAAGGTAAAATACGGCCAGCAACCGTTTGATTTCAATGAAGGAGTCATGTCGTTTATGGCACCCAACCAGGTGTTCAGCATGGCGGTCGACAAGCCGGAGGAAGCCATGCAGAAATCAGGGTGGGCGATTTACATCCACCCTGATTTTATCTGGAATACGCCCTTAGCCAAGACCATCCGGCAGTACAGTTTCTGGGACTATTCGCTGCACGAAGCCCTGTTTCTGTCCGCGAAAGAAGAAGCGACTATCACCAACATCATCCTGACGATTCAGCAGGAATGTGAAACCAACATCGATACGTTCAGCAAGCCTATTATTATCTCGCACCTCGAGAGCCTTCTGAATTACGCCGACCGATTTTATCACCGCCAGTTCATCACCCGGGAGAAGTCGGCTCATCAACTCCTCGACCGGCTGGAAACGGTACTGGATGCGCACTTTGATCGCGACGATGTGGCGGAGCGGGGCTTGCCAACGGTGCGCGACGTCGCCGACCAGCTGAATCTTTCGCCCAAGTACTTAAGTGCTATGCTGCGGGTGCTGACCGGCCAGAATACCCAGCAGCATATTCACGAAAAACTGATCGGGAAAGCCAAAGAACGATTGTCCACGACAGACCTGACCATCAGTGAAATTGCTTACGAACTGGGCTTTGAGCACGTGCCGTCGTTCAGCAAGCTGTTCAAGGCCCGAACGAAGCTGTCGCCACTGGCATTCAGAACGTCGTTCAGGTAAAAAACGCCCGTCCTGACCCAACGCTACACCTTCCCGCGCAGAAAATCGGCGGTGAAGTTCTGGCCTTCGGGTAACGCTACCATCTGTTCGGGCGTACCCGTAAACGTGACGTAGCCACCCGTTTCGCCACCGTCGGGGCCGAGGTCGATGATGTAGTCGGCGTTTTTGATGACTTCCATGTTGTGCTCGATGATAATCACCGAATCGCCCTGATCGACCAGCGCGTTGATGGCGTCGAGCAGTTTGCGGATGTCGTGGAAGTGCAGCCCCGTCGTCGGTTCGTCGAAGATAAACAGCGTGCTGCCTTTGTTGGGGTTGCCCTTGCCGAGAAACGACGCCAGCTTGACGCGCTGCGCTTCTCCGCCCGACAGCGTATTGGCCGACTGCCCCAGCCCTATATACCCCAGCCCGACGGCCTGCAACGGCAGCAACTTGTCGGCCATTTTAGGGTCGGCATGGCGGAAAAAGGTGACGGCTTCGTCAACGGTCATGTCCAGAATGTCGGACACGTTTTTGCCATCGAGCGTTACTTCCAGCACTTCCTGCTTGAAGCGTTTGCCGCCACAGCCTTCGCATTTAAGATAAATGTCGGCCATGAACTGCATCTCGATCTTGACCTCACCCTCACCCTGACAGACTTCGCAGCGGCCCCCGTCGACGTTGAACGAGAAGTGGCTGGGTTTGTAGGCGCGGGATTTCGATACCGGCTGATCGGCCATGACCTGCCGCAGGTAGTCGTAGGCTTTGATATACGTTACCGGGTTCGACCGGCTCGACTTACCAATCGGGTTCTGGTCGATCATCTCCACTGCCGAAATCCGGTCGAGGGAGCCTTCCAGCGCGTCGAAGCGGCCGGTTTCTTCGGTGGAGTCGCCCCGCTGCCGCATCAGGGCCGGGTACAGCACCTTCCGAATCAGCGTACTTTTACCCGACCCCGATACACCCGTCACGACGGTCAGGTTGTTGAGCGGAAAGCGCACCGACACGTCTTTCAGGTTGTTTTCCCGCGCGCCTTTTAACTCGATGAAGTTGCTCGATTTACGCCGGAACGATGGCACCGGCACGGTTTCGCGTCCGGTCAGGAAGTCGAGCGTGTGCGAAGGACGCTGTTCGTCGGTCGTCGCGTGGTTTTCACCGTTCAGAATGTCCTGCCACGTACCCTGAAACACCAGGTGTCCACCCAGCGAACCCGCGTCGGGGCCAATATCGATAAGCTGATCGGCGGCCCGCATCACTTCTTCCTCATGCTCCACCACGATCACGGTATTGCCCATGTCGCGCAGTGATTCCAGTACGCTCACCAGCCGCTTGGTGTCGCGCGGGTGCAGACCGATGCTTGGTTCGTCCAGAATATACATCGACCCGACCAGCGCTGAACCAAGCGACGTCGCCAGTTTGATGCGCTGGTATTCACCGCCCGACAGCGTGTTGGTCAGGCGATTGAGCGTCAGGTACCCCAGCCCGACGCGCTCCATATAATCCAGCCGGTTCTGAATTTCGATCAGAATCCGGTCGGCCACTTTTTTCTGGTAGTCGGGCAGCTCGAGTTCGCGAAAGAATGTGGTTGTTTTGTCGAGGGGCATCAACACCAGATCGGTAATGCTTTTGCCACCCACTTTTACGTAGCCCGCATCTTTGCGCAGCCGCGACCCCCGGCACTCCGGGCAGGTGGTTTTGCCCCGGTAGCGTGATAGCATCACCCGGTACTGCACCTTGAACGTCTGACTTTCCACGAAGTCGAAGAACGTGTTCAGGCCGTCGAAGTATTTATTGCCCGTCCAGAGCAGTTCCTGCTCGGCGGGGCTAAGGTCTTTGTACGGGCGATGAATCGGAAAGTCGAACCGGATACCATTGCGCAACAGCGGTTTCAGGTATTCGTTGCTCATTTTTTCACTCCGCCACGGCATGAGCGCCCCCTCGAACACCGATAGGTTTTTGTCGGGAATGACCAGATCGGGATCGATGCCCAGCACCTTGCCGAACCCGTCGCACCGGCGGCAGGCACCGTAAGGATTGTTGAAGGTGAACAGGTTCACGCTCGGCTCTTCGAAGGTGATACCATCCAGTTCAAACTTATCGGAAAACGTCCGCGACTCCCGACCGACTACGTCGATGCGGCAGGTACCGTTACCTTCGCTGAACGCCGTTTGTACCGAGTCGGAGAAGCGGTATTGATTGTCTTCGTCGGGTTGCCCGTTGTCATCGTAAATTACGGTGCCTCGGTCGACCAGAATTTCCAGCGGCTGCGCTACCAGCTTGTCCGTTTCGTCGGGCTGTTGCAATAGTTCTTCAATAAACTGAACCTGACCATCGACCGCAATCCGGGTGTAACCCTTCTGAATCAGGATGTTCAGTTCCTGCGAGAGCGTCCGGCCGTCGTGCAGCCGCAGCGGGGCCAGAATCATCACGCGTTGCGGAGTGCCGCCCAGGCCCGCGTCGAACGAGTACATATAATTGACCACGTCGCTGACGGTGTCTTTCTTCACCTCGTGGCCCGAAACGGGGGAGTAAGTCACGCCGACCCGCGCAAACAGCAACTTGAGGTAATCGTAGATTTCGGTCGAAGTGCCGACCGTCGAGCGGGGGTTGCGGGTCGATACTTTCTGCTCGATGGCAATGGCCGGCGACACCCCTTTGATGTATTCGACTTCCGGCTTTTCCATCCGCCCCAGAAACTGCCGGGCGTAGCTGCTCAGGCTTTCGACGTACATCCGCTGCCCTTCGGCAAAGAGCGTGTCGAACGCCAGCGACGACTTGCCAGACCCCGACAGACCCGTCAGGACAACGAGCTGATTGCGGGGGATGGCAACGTCAATTCCTTTCAGATTATGTACTTTCGCCCCCTTGATAATGATGTATCGCTTGGGGTCGAGTTGATCGACGGAACGCGGTAATTCGACTTCCGGTGTATAAGTCATTCGAAGAATAAATCAGGCTATAGACTATCTAAGTTTTAACGGTTTTCGCGCCCGATAGGTTCTTTCCGATTCAGGCTGGACGAGTATGGAGTTTGCAACGGAAGATTTGATTCGGCTGACGGTCGCGCTGGTGATGGGCGGGCTGATTGGTGCCGAGCGGGAGTACCACGGGAAAGCCGCCGGGTTTCGCACGATGATTATGATCTGCGTGGGGTCGGCCCTGTTTACGATGGTGTCGAACCGGATGGGCGGCACCGGAGACCGCATTGCCGCCAACATCGTCAACGGTATCGGCTTTCTGGGGGCAGGCATCATCTTCCGGGAGGATAACCGGGTGAAAGGACTGACGACGGCTGCAACGGTCTGGGCCGCGTCGGCGTTAGGGATGTGCGTGGGCAGCGGCCACTTCGATATAGCACTGGTCGGGTTCGTGTTTATTTTCAGTTCGCTGCTGTTGCTGGCGGGTGTTGCCAAACGCATCGAGCGACTCAATCAAACCCGTGATTATAAGATCGTAACACCGTTCCGCCATAAAACTCTGAACCAGTACGAATCGTTGTTTCAGGCGTGCGGTCTGTCGCCGACGCGTGGTCAGCAGCAGCGCATCGGTACCGAAATTATTGGGCGCTGGCGCGTTGATGGTTCGCAGCAGAACCACGAACAGTGCATCGAGCGGTTGCTCAACGATCCGGAGGTAAAAGAATTCACGTTCTGATTTCGTTCCTATTTTTGTAATCTATAGACTATCAAACCAGCTCATGCATTCGCTTCAGAAGTTTCTGTTAATCATAGCTTTGTTCAGTAGCACGGTCGCCTTTGGGCAGCTGACGGCCGACCCCGAAGACCGGCGCGAACAGGGTAAAGACCCCCTGCGGACACAGACGCCCGAAGGTCGCCCGCTGCCGCTCAGTCAGCGAATCCGCTTTGGTGGTGGCATCAATAACCTGCGCTTCGGCAACCCGTTCAGCATCGGTGTGTCGCCGGTAATCGCCTATCAAACCACTGAGCGACTGCTACTTGGGGTGGGTGGTACCTACGCCTATACCCGTTACAAAGGCATCACGAATACGGGTGCGACTGTGCCGTTACAAACCTACAACCAATATGGTGGACGGGGATTTGCCATGTATGAGTTTATTCCGTCGATCCTGCCGAATCTATATCTGCACGGCGAAGTGGAAAACAGTTCGATTTCGGTACGGGATGATCAAAGAGGAACGACAGGCAACTACAGCCTGACGGCTCCGTTGCTCGGTCTTACGTATTCGCAGCCCATTACGGGCCGATTCGCTATCAACCTGACGGCTCTGTACAATTTAAATTACAACCAGAATCAGGCGGTGGCGCAGGCCATATACGGTAGCCCGCTGGTGATCCGGTTATCGTTCTTCTGATCGGGTGAGTGCTGGCTAACGATACCCCCGCCCCCTGAGAGGTTGTTTGGGGAAGCATTTTTCGAGTCGAAAAGGCGCTGTTTGTCATCCCGAGCCTGCGAGGGATCTTCGTTAAAAGCAAGAAAAATCGCCTGTTAGCGAAGATCCCTCGCAAGCTCGGGATGACAAAAACACTTCCCCAAATAAGCTCTCAGGGGGCGGGGGTGGCTGTCACCCAATTTTAAAAGCCCATACGTACAGAAAGGCCCGGCTGATTATCAGCCGGGCCTTTCTGTATTCGACCATAGACCGAGTACCGTAAACTGTCCTACGGTATGGCATCCCAGATAATGTCGGCGATGCGCTGCATACCCGCGTCGTTGGGGTGAGCAGCGACACCGGCGTTGGCGTACTGACTGGCAAAATACGACGGGACACCGACCATGCTTTTCAGTTCCGCCAGTGGGTAGCCCTTGTCCGACGTGACTTTCCGAACAACAGCATCCGCCTGCGGACGAGTCCAGACGCTAGTAGAGCAAACAATCCGGACCGGCCCACCCGCATTCTGCGTCAGGAAGTCGAGCAACAGCCGGTAATTGCCGTCCAGGTTATTCTGCAAAACGGCTCCCTCGTCCATGTTCTCACCGATACGAACGAAGATGATGTCGGGCTTGAACTCCTGAAGGGGCGTCAGAAACTCGGTGATGCTGTAGCCCGCCTGCCCAAACTGCCGCTCGAAGCCACCGCCCGATACCAGCTTGAGCTGTACGCCATCGTGCAGCCCATTCAGCTTCGCCTGCAACAGGTGCGAAAAGTCTTTGTCGAGCGACGACGCGGCCATGCCGTTGAAATTATTCCAGCCCAGATCGGGGGCGGGGCCGTGGCTCATGATACTGTTACCAATGACCATCATGCGCTGAAAATAAGGCGTTACCGTTGCCTGCGTCGTCTGCGAGGTCAGGTCGTTGATGCGTGTACGGGCCAGCATCGGTCGTTTGCTGATGACGGGTACCTGATCGCCTTTCACCCAGGTCGTTCCGTTGTCGTAGGAGTATTCCATTGTCGCGCCAGTTGGCATATTGCTTGCAGTGAGCTTTAAGGCCGTGCCGTAAGGTAATGAGCCGTTCTGCTGACTAAAACTGGGAATGGGTAGCCCCTGCGGTGTTGGCGCCGGCGTAACGATGGGCGTCGTGACGCGCTGGATCGTGATGGTACGGCACGAGGGGTCGGTGAGGGTAGTCGCCGAGGTTGTTGCCGGGTCAACCTGCGCGCAGCCGAACTGCCAGAACGAGAAGTACAAGAGATAGGTAAGGCCAAAACGGGTAGCACCCGATCCGATCCGTAAATGCCTGAGAAGCTGATTCATGCCGAAGATTATTACTAGCTGACCAGCCATGAGGCTAAAAGTGTGCCAACCCGAAAAAACCGCCAGCAGACTGGCTAAATCAGCCGACCCGCTGATCGTCAGCAGTAGGATCGTAAAAACGGACAGCAACATACAAAAGCGTATTGGAGAAAAAAGCGGACTCTTTACCAAATAAGGTGCCAATTAACACGATGATGCAGACATACCGGACAAAGACTACCCAACGGAATGCTGTAAATTAGTTACCTTTGACTCTATTCATAAACTTAATCCATGCTGTTCAGTTCGGCAATTTTCCTGTTTCTGTTTCTGCCGGCCTTCCTAATCGTTTACTATCTACTGCCTAAACGCTGGCACAACGCGTTTCTGTTTGGGGCCAGTCTGGTATTTTACGCGAAGGGTGAGGGTATCGTTGTTTTGGTGTTACTCCTGTCGGCGCTGATCAATTACATCGCCGGACGGCTGATCGAACAGGGGAAACGCCGGGCCGGGCTGTGGCTGTCGCTGGTCGGGAGCCTGTCGCTGCTGTTTTACTACAAGTACGCCAACTTCCTGTTCGATTCGGTGCGGGGGTTTGCCGAAGCGTTTATGCTTCCCGTTTCCAGTAACCTCACGCTCGCGCAGATCGCATTGCCCATCGGTATCAGCTTTTACACCTTTCAGGGCATTTCCTACACCCTCGACATTTATTGGGGTCGAATTCGGGCCAACAAAAGCTTTCTCGACTACGGCACCTACGTGGCCATGTTTCCGCACCAGATCGCGGGTCCGATCGTGCGTTACGCCGACATTGCCCCCGAACTGACCGAACGCACGACGACGCTGGAGAAATTTGGCGTCGGGGCCGAACGGTTCATTATCGGGCTGGCCAAAAAAGTCCTGATCGCCAACACCTTTGCCAACATCGCCGATACCATTTTCAACGCCAGTGCCGACAGTTACGGAACGGCCACGGCCTGGATCGGTATCATCGCCTACAGCCTTCAGATTTACTTCGACTTCTCGGGCTATTCCGACATGGCGATCGGGCTGGGCAAAATGGTCGGCTTCGATTTTAAAGAGAATTTCAACTACCCCTACATTGCCAAATCCATTCAGGATTTCTGGCGTCGGTGGCATATCTCGCTCTCCAGCTGGTTTCGCGACTACGTGTATATCCCGCTGGGCGGGAACCGGGTTGGCAACATGCGCACATATGTCAACCTGATGATCGTGTTTCTGGTAACGGGGCTGTGGCACGGTGCCAGCTGGAATTTTATCATCTGGGGCCTGTATCACGGTGCTTTCCTGCTCATCGAACGGGCGGGTCTGGGCAAATGGCTGGCGAAAGTATGGGCACCCGTCGCCCATCTGTACACGTTGCTGGCCGTGCTGATTGGCTGGGTCTTCTTTCGGGCGCTGACACTCACCGAAGCCATTGCCTTTTTGAAAAAAATGATCGGTGCCGGGCCGGAATTGCCTGAAACACTGGCTTATCCGCCTGCTTTCTTTTTAAACGCCGAAGTGATCGTTACATGCATTGTCGGCATTATTTTAGCTACTCCGGTCTATCATAGATTTCAGCAATACTGGTCCCGGTTACAAATGCGGTCACTGCGGCCTACTCCGCATTACCTGTTTGATTCGGCTTACGTGCTGGGGCTGGTTGGCCTGTTTGTGATGTCTGTCATGTACCTGGCCGCTGATACCTACAATCCGTTTATTTATTTCCGATTCTAGCCGCACTTATGACCGTATACCCCAAAAACGATCGTTTCGATGCCCCGAAGCCAGTATTCGCTGCGGGTGTGCGCCGACCGTCGCTGCGGTTTCGGGCCATGTTGGCGGGCTGTTGTTTTGCGCTGTTGCTGCTCATGCCAGCACTCGATCAGTGGCTGCACCTGTCAGCCCGGTTTCAGAGTACCGAAAAGCGCGCCCTGGCGGCCCGTCCTGAACTGCATCTGCCGCACGTAAAAACGTTTGTGCGCGATTACGAGCAGTATTTCAACGAAAACTTCGGCTGGCGCAACGCCCTGTTCTACGCCTACAGCCGCTGGAAATTAAACATCCTCGGTCAGTCGCCCCTGCCTGAAAAGGTAGTGGTCGGTAAGAACGGCTGGTTTTACCCCGGTAATCATTTCGCTAAAATCGTCGATCAGCATCGGGGAGTCAGCCCGCTGCTGCCGCACGAACTACGGGCTATCAACAACCGACTGACGTATTACCAGAAGCAGCTGGCCCGGCAGGGTACAAAGCTGTATGTGATGGTTGTGCCGGATTCGTATACAATCTATCCCGAGTATTTGCCCGATGAGATCAGACGGGCGGATAGCCTGTCGAATTTAGACCGGTTGACTGCCTACCTGAAAAAGCGGTCAGCCGTACCACTGATCGATATACGGCCAGCGCTAGGCGTTGCCAAGAAAGAGCGCCCTGTATATTGCCAGACGGACACGCACTGGAATGACTTTGGCTCGCTGATCGGGTCGCTGGCGATGGTTGAGCGGCTCCGGCTGGATTTTCCACAACTGACCGATCCCTGCCCAACCGATTACCGGATCAGCCTTAAACCGGGTGTTGGTGGCGATCTGACGACGATGATGGCTTTACACAGCGCCTACCGGGATTCGGTCGACTACACCATCAGGCCGGTTCCCCGGCTGGTGGCCCGACAAACGATGAACCTGCCGAATCCGGAGATGAACCTGCCATCGTCGCGCTTCGTAGGACCAAGTCCCGCCATGCCCCGGCTGCTGTTTATCGGTGACTCGTTCAGCTACAGCATGAATCAGTTTGTGCCACAATACTTCGGCGAAAGCTTTCTGGTGCGCAGTAACCGACTGGATATGGCACTGGTGCGGGCCGAACACGCGGATATCGTCGTTGTCGAAATCGTCGAGCGCAACTTACGTAAACTGGCTGATCTATAACATCGTATTTTTGCGTTCGCTTACACGCCGGGTGCGTACGTATTAGTCCTGAATGAACACTTCTTTTCGGTTTAAACTGGCCGCGTTTGCGTTTGCGGGCTTGCTCCTGCTGCCAACGCTCGATCAGCTACTAAACCTGTCTGCCGCATTTAAGAGTACCGAGAACCGGAAGCAATCGACGTTGCCCCCGCTGCACTTTCCCCACGTACGCAGCTTTGTACAGCAGTTTGACCGGTACTATAAGGAAAACTTTGGCTGGCGCAACGCGCTGTTCTATACCTACAGCCGCTGGAAACTAAACATTCTCGGCCAGTCGCCCCTGCCCGAAAAAGTGGTAGTCGGCAAGAACGGCTGGTTTTACCTGGGAAATAGCTATAACCACGTTGTCGATCAGCACCGGGGACTGCTGCCCCTTTCGGCCGATTCGGCCCAACTCATTGCCCGCCATCTGACCGATACGCAACAGCGGCTGGCGAAGCAGGGGATTCGCTTTTACGTGTTGATCGCGCCCGACTCCCACACGATCTACCCCGAACACCTGCCCGACCAGCTCACCGTCAGCCGACAACCGTCTCGGCTCGACGTGCTGGAAACGGCCATGCGCGGGACAAGCGTGCCGTTCGTGGATATCCGCGATACGCTGATCGCGGCCAAAAAAGAACACGTGGTTTATTACCAGACGGATACGCACTGGAATGACTACGGAACGCTAATCGGCAGTGTAGCCCTGCTGAATCGTATTCGGCAGGATGTCCCCCGCCTGCCCGCGCCCCGCCTGACCGATTACCACATCGACAAACAGCGCGGCCTCGGTGGTGACCTGACGACCATGCTGACCGTACAAAACGAGCACAAAGACCCGGTTTATTACGTGATCGAACCGGTAGCGGATCGTAAGGCACAGCAGGTGGCCGAAGTGCCCAATCCGGTATCTGGGTTTCCGTCGGTGCGGTTCACCAATGCCAGTGCCGACGGCTTACCCCGGCTGCTATTCATCGGCGACTCGTTCAGTCACAGTATGATGCAGTTTGTACCGGGTTATTTTCAGTCGGCTTATTTCATGCGTGGCCGGTACCTCGATCCGGCGGTCGTGGCGACCGAAAAACCCGACGTAATAGTCGTGGAAATTGTGGAACGTAACATCAACGAGCTAGCCACGCTATAACGGCCGGTACGCCGATTGCGCTCTGTCTACCGCATAGACCGGTAGTTTACCCAAAATCAGATCGGCAGCTTTCTCGGCAATCATAATGACGGGCGCGTTGGTATTGCCCGATACAATCGTTGGCATAATCGACGCATCGACCACCCGCAGTCGGTCAATACCCCGCACCCGTAACTGATCGTCGACAACGGCCAGCTCATCGCTCCCCATCTTGCAGGTACCAACCGGGTGATAGACCGTTTCGAGCTGCCGCCGGACGTGGTTCAGGATCGTTTCGTCCGAGGCCCGGTCAGGGGGCGTCAGCAGGCACTGATGGTACGGGCTGAACGCGTCGGTTTCCAGTACTGAAATTGCCTGCCTGACGCCCGCCAGCAGTACCCGTACGTCGTCATCGTGGGTCAGGTATTGCGGGTCGATACGGGGTGCGTCGAGCGGATTGGCTGACCGCAGTCCGACCCAGCCCCGGCTTTTGGGTTTCAGCAGTGTTGGCAAAATGGTGTAACCGTCGGTACGTGGGTAGGTAGCTATGTCGTAGATGTCAGCGTTATAATCGTCGCCCAGGTGAACCGGAACGAAGTGCAGCTGCATGTTTGGGCGGTCAGTAGCTCCGTCGACCTGCGTAAAAGCGTTGGCTTCCAGTGGGCTGCTCGTCATGGGCCCTTTCCGGCGGACCATGTACTGCATCAGGGCCTTGAACTGGTTGATTGGTTTCAGCGAGTTATTGCCCGAAACGGCCTGCGAACAAAGGCTGCTAACCCCCGTAAAGACGTGATCCTGGAGGTTTTGCCCTACGCCCGGCAGGTCGAGCAGGCAGTCGATGCTATGCTGCCGCAGCGCGTCGGCCGGGCCAATTCCTGACAGCATCAGTAGCTGGGGCGAATTGAAGGCGCCAGCCGCCAGAATGACTTCGCGCTGTGCTTCCGCCCGCTGCACGGGTTGTTTGCCCACCGAAAAATCGATGCCGGTAGCCACCCCGTTACGGCACACAACCCGGTGCGTATGCGCGTGGGTGATGACCCGCAGATTGGGCCGGTTCAGAATGGGTTTCAGAAAGGCAGCGGCTGTGCTGTGCCGCCGGGCGTTGCGGATCGTAAACTGCAAAAAGCCCGCACCCTCCTGTTCCCGTCCATTATAATCATCATTACGAGCCAGGCCAATCTGCTGACAGCCATCGACGAAGGCACCGGCCAGCGGAGTACGAAACTGCTGCGCGAACGTTACGTTCAATGGCCCCTTATTGCCGTGGTAAGCGGGGTCGAGCTGATCGTACTGTTCGTTGTGTTCTGACCGGATAAAGTAAGGCAGCACGTCCGCGTAACTCCAGCCCCGGTTGCCCAGCGCGGCCCAGTCGTCGTAATCGAGCCGGTTGCCGCGTACGTACGCCATCGCGTTGGTCGAGCTGCTGCCGCCCAGCGTTTTGCCGCGTGGCTGGTACATGCGCCGGTTGTCGACACCCGGTTGGGGTTCGGTCCAGTACCCCCAATCGACAGCCGAGCCGTTGAGTTTACTGTAAGCCGCCGGGATGTGAATTTCCGGTTTGGTATCCGGACCGCCCGCTTCGATCAGCAGGACAGACATGGCCGGATCAGCCGACAGCCGGTTGGCGAGCACACAACCCGCCGACCCCGCGCCCACAATGATGTAATCAGCCTTCATACTCGCTTCTGTTCAGGAGAATATACACAGAGTCGAAAGAATGTCAGCAGGATTATTTACTGATAACCAGAGTAATAGCCACAAAAAAAGGGTAACCCTGTGCGGGTACCCTTTACCAGAAACTGATTGATGGACTGACTACGCAGGTAGGTCGGCCAGAACCGTAACGCCACCCTTGACGCGGTCGCCAATGGCTACCTTGACGTCGGCATCGAGCGGCAGAAACACATCGACGCGCGAACCGAATTTGATAAAGCCCAGCTCACCACCCTGTTCGACGGGCTGCCCTTCCTTTACATACCAGACAATCCGCCGGGCGACTGCTCCGGCAATCTGCCGTAGCAATACTTCGACACCGTTTGCCAGCTGAATGACGACCGTGGTCCGTTCATTCTCGGTGCTCGACTTCGGATGCCAGGCCACCAGATACTTGCCGGGGTAGTATTTAAAATAGCGCACAATACCCGTTACCGGATTGCGGTTGACGTGCACGTTCAAGGGAGACATAAAAATCGATACCTGCCGACGACGTTGGTTGAAGTATTCCGGTTCGTCGGTTTCCTCGATCACGACTACTGTGCCATCGGCTGGGGCTACCACATGCTGTTCGCCCGTCGTGAGTGGCCGGGTCGGAATGCGAAAAAACTGCACGACCAATACGAACAGAATCAAACTGGCTACAGCAAGCAGGGTAATGGCCGTGGTGTTGTCGGAAAACAGAAAATAGTAAGCCAGTAAATTTAAGGCGAGCAGTACCAGCCCCGTTACCAGCATGATCGTGTTTCCTTCCTTATGTAAGCGCATTGAGTCGAGTGTGAGATGACAAGATAAAGCCGGGTAATCGACGTTAATTACCCGGCCGAACAGCAAAAATCGGAAATTACCCGGCTGAAACCAACATTCGCTTAGTAACCACCCCGATACTTGTAGGTACTGGCCACTTTATCGATGGCTACGATGTAAGCCGCCAGACGCATGGGCACTTTGTAGTGCTGCGATGTGTCGAAAACCCGGTCGAAGGCTTCTTTCATAATCCGGTCGGCCCGGCGATTGACCCGGTCGAGCGTCCATTTGTAGCCGATACGGTTCTGCACCCACTCAAAATAGGATACCGTTACCCCACCGGCGTTAGCCAGAATGTCGGGCACCACCATGATCCCCTTGCGGTTGATAATTTCGTCGGCACTGGCGGACGTTGGTCCGTTGGCGCCTTCCACGATCATCTTTGCCTGAATCGACTCGGCGTTATCATCGGTGATAACGTCCTCTTTCGCGGCCGGAACCAGCACGTCGACGGGCAGAGCCAGCAGTTCTTCGTTGGAAATGCGTTCAGCCCCCGTAAAGCCTTCCAGCGACCCCCGGTTATTGTTGCGGTAGGTCACGGCGGCCGTAATATCGATACCGTTTTCGTTGTAATACCCGCCCGAAATATCACTGACGGCCACTACCGATACCCCGCGCTCGTGAAGTAACTCAGCGGCAAACGAACCGACATTACCGAAGCCCTGAATAGCCGCCGTTGAGCGATACGGGTTCATCCGCAGCTTGTCCATAGCCGCCAGCGCGGCTACCGTGACACCCCGGCCGGTAGCTTCCGTACGACCCAGCGAGCCACCCAGCACCAGTGGTTTACCCGTTACGACACTATTGACGGTCATTCCTTTCGCCTTCGAATATTCATCGACAATCCAGGCCATCTCGCGCGGACCCGTTCCCATGTCGGGGGCCGGAATGTCGCGGTCGGGTCCGAATACGTCGAGCATACCGGCGGTGTATTGCCGGATCAGTCGTTCGATTTCGCCCGCCGACATCTCGCGCGGGTTACAGGCAATACCACCTTTGGCTCCGCCGTATGGAATGTCGACTACGGCGCATTTCCAGGTCATCCAGGCGGCAAGCGCCCGTACTTCGTCGAGATTTACGGCCGGATCGAGCCGGATACCACCCTTCGACGGACCAAGAATGTTGGAATGAATAACGCGGTAGCCCTCAAATACCCGGATACTGCCGTTATCCATTGTAACGGGCAACCCGACGATGACCTGCCGGGCGGGCACTTTCAGAATATCATACATTTCGTCAGAGATACCGACTAAGCGGGCGGCCGCATCGAAACGCGACATCATCGACTCAAGTGGATTTTCTCTGTCTTTTATAGGAGCTGGTTCTATATACGCCATGGCTATTACTTTACCGGTGTTAACCTGATTTTTAGTGAAGTGTATGGTAAACTTACAAAAAGCCTTAATATGTTATGAAAGGTCTATTTTTTCCTTGATTAAGATAATATTAACGAGCACTGGCAAACAAATGTCTGCAAGAGTAAAGCCAAATAGTGTACCCACTATCGGAATGGAAGCCAAATAAAAGTCGGTTGCTGTTCAGTTTTGCCAATCAAAGAAATTAGTGCCGAAACCTCAAGATATTGGCTGAGCGATTGAAAATCAGATACAAATGCATTAATTTCGTGACTTCTTAAACATTAGTAATCACAGCATTCTGCTATGGTCCAGGAAGAAAAAAAACGCTATTCCGAGGAAGATCTAAAAGAGTTTCAAGAACTGATAGGTCAGAAGCTGGAAGCCACACGCAGCGAACTGAACTACATCAAGGAAACGCTGAGTAAGCGTAACGATAGCGGTACCGATAACACGTCGGGTAACTCGAAACTGCTGGAAGATGGAGCTGATACCAGCGAACGGGAAAACCTGAGTCAGCTGGCGGCCCGCCTGCAAAAGTTTACCCAACAGCTCGACGCAGCCATGGTTCGAATCAAGAACGGAACCTACGGTGTCTGCAAAGACACGGGTAAGCTGATCCCGAAAGAGCGGCTTCGGGCCGTACCGCACACCCAACAGACGATCGAAGCCAAGTTGCGACAGTCGCGCTAAGAAGCAACCACATACAGAATATACAGATAAAAGGCTGCCTGACCGCAGCCTTTTTTTGTGAGCAGAAATTTTGACGGGAAAGCTACTGCTCAAAAACAAAATCAGCTATTATTTGTAAATAGAGAGAAACAAAAAAGCAAAGCCATGTTAGAGCACCTCGAAGAGATTCGGGAAAATATATTCCGATATCTGGAAGCGCGGATCGAGTTGTTCACGCTCGAAACCCGGTCTAAGATAGAGGAGGGTGTCGTTGTCGGTATTCATGGCGTTGTACTGGCCTTGCTGGGTAGTATGACGCTGATCTTTCTGTTTTGCCTGTTGGCGGCCTATCTAAACGAAGTGCTCGACAGCCGATATCTTGGTTTCCTGATTGTTGCTGGTTTTTTTCTTTTGTTGACTCTTGTGTGGGCTGCGGCCAAAGACGCGATGAAGGGCCGAATCCGGGTATTCGCGTACAGCGCGATCAAGAAAAGCCAGGAAAAGAAAGCGGAGGAAAAGACTGAAGCCGTTAAAGACTTAATGGATAAAACCGACGGTGTACATCCCGGCCGGTAAGTCAATTCCAGTTGTTAATTAGTAACGTAAGTGTGAATCAATATTATGGAAGATTCTAAAGTACCATTCTCCGACACCACTGAACGTCGTGCGCAGTTGATCGCGGCTACCGAACGGTTCAAATCGTCTATATCGGAAAGCGTCGATGATATCAAAGGAGACGCATCTGAGGTTGGCAAAACGGCCGCTTTTGTTGCAGGCGTTAGTTTAGCCGTATATTTGGTAGTGAATGCAATCCTTCCGAAATCGGCTGAGTACCGCTACGCTGAAAAGTATGGTGAGCCCGACGAGGATGATTACGACGAATACGGTGAGCTAATTGTTCCTGCCGGACGGCGCAAAAAAGAAGCGCAGCAAACGGGAGCGCTTAGTGGCATGGTTAGTGGGTTGCTGACAACGGTCGTGACCAACCTGGCCCGGCAGCAACTGATGGGTTTCGTCGAACGCATTCGGGACAACAATGCGCTTACTTCAACTGCAAAGCCTGCGAGTGGACGTCAATACGAAACAAAGACACCCTCTGAATATACTGACTACTCTACGCACCCGTAGAGCTGTTGGTCAGAAATCATTAGCTGTCCTGCTTGACCCGGATAAGGTCAGGCAGGACACGCTTGTGGACCTGCTGGTCCGTACGATCGACTACCCGGTCGATTTTTTTCTGGTTGGTGGCAGTCTGGTCATCGACTATGTTCACCGCGAAGTGATCGACACTGTACGTCGGCACAGCGATACCCCAATTATCCTGTTTCCCGGTAATCCCCTCCACATCGACCCAACGGCCGATGCGGTGCTGTTTTTGTCGCTTATTTCCGGACGAAACGCTGATTTTCTCATCGGTCAGCACGTGGTAGCGGCACCAATGCTGCGCAAGAGCGGCCTGGAAGTCATGCCCACGGGTTATATGCTGGTCGATAGTGGCGCGCAGACGACCGTTTCGTACATCAGCGGCACGATGCCTATGCCGGGTAATAAGCCTGACGTAGCGGCCTGTACGGCGATGGCGGGTGAGATGCTGGGGCTGAAACTAATGTACCTAGATGCCGGTAGTGGTGCGCAGCGTCCCGTCCCGACCGATATGATCTCGGCTGTCAACCGGGTGATTGATGTGCCGCTTATCGTGGGTGGCGGCATCGATTCGGGTGAGAAAGCCCGGCAGGCACTACAGGCCGGAGCGGATATGCTGGTGGTGGGGAACGGTATCGAGCGTAACCCCGACCTTCTGCCCGAGTTATGTGCGGTGATGCAGGAAATAAATCAATCTGTTCTACAGGATTAAGGCATGAACTGGATTCGTACTACGCTGATCTGCCTGCTTACGCTGGTCGGTGCGCTGGCCGCAACGGCCCAGACCCGAACGGGGAAGGTATACACAATAGCCGAGCGGGCACCGGAATTTCCGGGGGGTAAGGCTGCTTTGAGTCGGTATCTGGCCCAGAATATTCGCTACCCAAACGTTCTGTTGCGAAAAAACGTCAGTACGGGTCCGGTGTCAGCCCGGTTCATTATCGACGAAACAGGGCAGGTGTCCGATGTTCGGGTGCTGACAAAAGCGCTGGGCACTACGAATCGGAAAGGGATGGAAGAATACATGGGAACGATTATCTCGGCGGTCGAGAAGATGCCCCGCTGGCAACCCGGCCTGGTCGATAACCGGCCTGTACCGGTATTCTACACGCTGCCGATTGAAATCAGCATGAAGTGATAGTATAGATAAGAAAAGAGACGTGAGAAGAACGATGCTGGCGCGAACCAGTCTTTCTTCTCACGTCTCTTTTCTTACTTCTACTAGATTTCCTACACGTTCATCAGCGATTCACGACGGCGCATCTTGCCGGCCGGAATGCCAAACATCATTTTAAAGCGACGGCAGAAATACGCCGTGTCTTTGTAGCCAACTTCGGCACCGATTGCCCGGATACTTTTCTTGCTGGTACGGAGCAGCCCAACGGCTGCTTCCATGCGCTGGTATTCAATGTAATCCTGTGGATTGATACCTGTCAGCATTTTGAAATACTGTCCGACGTAATCTTCCGATACGTTGGCCACGTTTGCCAGCACCTTGTTTGACAGATCACCACCGAGATTGTCCTTGATATACGCAAAGATGTCGATCAGGCGGGGGTCTTTGAAGTAGGTGCTGTTGGTAACCAGCTGCTCGACGAACAGGTGGTTTTTCAGGATATAGCGCACCACCTCGATAACGATTTCTTCCGTCTTGATCTTGATAATCCGCCCTTTACCGGCCAGATCATTCATGTCTTCGGCCAGAATCTGATCAATCGTCGTAGCCAGACTTTCTTCCCGCTTGATAATGAACGGGGGGACGTCGAGTGAGTTGAAGAAGTTGACCGAATCAAAGACTTTCGCTTCAAACGAAACAAAGCCGAAGGAGTTAGGCAGGTGCCCGATCAGGCGCGGATCATGATTCCCTTCCCAATAGGATTCCCGGTGGGTCATAAACTCTTCGTTCGACACCACTCTGGGGTTGACCGGATCACCGTAGGTAACCGTGACGTGTTTGCCGCCGGGAATAAACAGCATATCGCCAACCTCAACCTTAATCCGCTCCTCGCCAATCGATACGTCGCCGTTGTACAAAATCAACAGCGTATTTTCTACGTCGTAGAAATTCTTGATCGTGATCGGTTGCAAAATGCGAATGTTGCGGGCCTTGATAAACTTGACCCCCAGTGATTCGATAATTTTATTATAGTCTTCCATAGCCGAAAGAAGTATGTCGTAAAGTCAGGTTGTGCGTAAAGTTGCACAAAACTAATAATTTGTACAAAACTAATATAGGCATAAAAGTTTCAGAAAGAATAAAAAAGAGGTGCGTATTCTTACCGAATGCGCACCTCAGTTGCAGAAAATACTACTTTATTAAGAAATCGACTAGCGAATTAACTCGCGGGCAATCACCAGTTTTTGGATTTCTGACGTACCCTCGTATATCTGAGTAATTTTAGCATCCCGCATCATCCGCTCGACGTGAAACTCTTTTACGTAGCCGTAGCCGCCGTGAATCTGTACGGCTTCCGTGGTGGCCCACATAGCGACGTCAGACGCGAATAACTTGGCCATGGCCGCAGCCTGTACATAGTCTTTATGTTCATCTTTGAGCCGGGCGGCTTTGTAAACCAGCAGCCGGGCGGCTTCGATTTTCGTCGCCATTTCGGCCAGCTTGAACTGAATGGCCTGGTGGTCGAAAATTTGTTTGCCAAACGCTTTTCGCTCCTGACTGTATTTCAGCGCCAGCTCGTAGGCACCAGCCGCAATACCCAATGCCTGTGCGGCAATACCGATGCGACCCCCGTTGAGCGTCGACATGGCGAAGCGGAAGCCGAAGCCGTCTGCGCCAATGCGGTTCTCCTTTGGCACCTTTACGTCGGTGAAGAGCAGCGAGTGCGTATCCGACGCGCGGATGCCCATCTTGTCTTCTTTTTTGCCGACGACAAAGCCGGGTGTGCCTTTTTCAACGATCAGGCAGTTGATGCCCCGGTGTTGCTTTGTGCGGTCGGTCTGGGCAATGACCAGGCAGATACCTGACGAATTGCCGTTGGTGATCCAGTTTTTGGTACCGTTGAGCAGGTAATGATCGCCTTTGTCTTCGGCAGTGGTGGCCTGCGAAGTAGCGTCGGACCCGGCTTCGGGCTCCGACAGACAGAACGCGCCAATCGTTTCGCCGGTTGCCAACCGGGTCAGGTAGTTCTGCTTCTGTTCTTCGGTCCCGTACGCTTCCAGTCCGTAGCAGACCAGCGAATTATTGACCGACATAATCACGGAACACGAGGCATCGACTTTGGAAATCTCTTCCATCGCCAGCACGTACGACACGGTATCGAGCCCGCTGCCGCCGTAGTCGGGCGAAACCATCATACCCAGAAAGCCCAGTTCGCCCATGCGTTTTACCTGCTCGGCCGGGAAGCGGGCTTCATTGTCGCGCTCAACGATACCGGGAAGCAATTCGTTGTGCGCAAAATCACGGGCGGCTTCCTGTACGGCCCGGTGTTCTTCCGATAAGTTGAAATTAAGTCCCTGCAAATCGAGCGGTGCCGTTGTCATCTGAATGTCTGGCTAATTTGTGCTGAAGTATAGGGTAAAGGTAAGAATAAATTAAACTATAGTATGCACGCATACTATTCAAAGAGCAGCACGATCAGTTCGGCTACGCAGGCGGGTTTTGTCTCGCCTTCTACCTCGAATACGCACTCCATGATGGCCCGCGCACCGGGATGGTCGGGATCGTTGGCGGGCTGTGGCTCGACGTGGTGCAGCCAGGCTTTCATCCGAATCTGACTACCGACCGGTACGGCGTTGGTAAACCGGATCTTATTGGCTCCGTAATTAATCCCCATCGTTACAGACTCGACTTTATAGATCTCAGCCAGCAGGCGGGGCGCCAGGGAGAGCGTCAGAAAACCGTGGGCTATGGCGGCTTTGTAGGGCGATTCGAGCGCAGCCCGGTCGGGGTCGGTATGGATCCACTGATGATCGCCAGTCGCTTCGGCAAACTGATTCACCATCGTCTGCGTGATGGTGATGTACTCGGTTTCACCCAACGGTTGACCGGCGTGGGCCGTAAATTCGGACAAATTGGCAAAGGTCTGCATGAAGAAAACAGGGTTATGTGCATTTTTGAGCGTGAACGACCAGCCCGACTTCCAGTTTTTCCGCTACCAAAATACCCAGCTTGCTTATCGGCAGTTGGGCACTGGCTCACGGGTAGCCCTCGCGTTTCACGGCTTCGGGCAAACAGGCGTCGTCTACGCGCCGTTGGCGGCAGCGGTCGGTGATGTATATACCATCTATGCTATTGATCTGTTTTTGCACGGCGGTAGCAAACGCGCTGATACGGGCTATTTGCTGGAAAAAGAGTGGTGCGACTGTATCACCGCGTTTCTGGCCGACCGGCAGATTGATCGGTTCTCGCTGATCGGTTATAGCCTGGGGGGGCGATTTGCCCTGACACTGGCCGCGTGCATGGCTGACCGGATCGACAGGCTGATTCTGATGGCTCCTGATGGCATTCGATTCAGTCGCTGGTACGGCCTGGCCACGCAGTCGGCAATGGGGCGCGCGGTGTTTCAGTACGCCATGCGGCATCTGCCCGTGCTGCACCGGGTGGGACGTGGATTGGTCGGGCTGGGGCTGTTACGATCCTCGTTGCTGCGCTTCGCGGAAGTCTCACTCGCCACCCCCGACCAGCGGCAGCTGGTGTACGACGCCTGGACTCTGTTTCGACAGGTCAAACCCGATCTGAAGCGTATCGCTGACGAATTAGCCCGATACGCCGTACCTGTTCACCTGATCGTCGGGATTTATGACCAGATCGTACCGGCCAGCTACTTATTTCCACTGATCCGCCTGCTCGACCGGTATACACTGACGCAGTTGCCAACCGGCCACAATCGGCTGATCGACAAAAGTGCGGCTGTATTGACGACGTAAGCAGCTAGGTCAGTTTACCCCCCGTCCCCCAGAAGGGGGTGGGGACGTTGAAGAAACGGGTTTATGCCGAGTCCTTACCCCCTTCAGGGGGACGGGGGTAAACGGATCCCTATCCGGAGTAAGTAGTCACAGGGGTCTTTACTTGAGCGCTTTCTGAACGACCCGCCACAAACCGAATATCGACACCAGCACCAGGGCAACGATAATCACCTGACCCCAGATGCCCTGCTGCGGGTTTTCGAGGAGGGTACGAATTTCACGGGCTTCGCGACCGGTGAAAATGGCTAACAGTGTGCGGGGAAGCATGCCCAGAAAACCGCCCAGCAGAATATTTTTCAGACTGGCTCCCGACAGGGCGAAGAGCAGATTGGTCAGGCCGAAGGGTAGAATGGGTGATAACTTGGCGAAGAAAATAACTTCCAGTTCCTTGTCGCGGATACGGTCGAGCACCGACTGGGCTTTGGGATTTCGGCGCAGAAACCTTATAAACTGGTCGTGATTAAGCCAGCGAACGAGCAGATTGATGAACAGGATACCGCCCAGATTGATAATAAACAGAGGTGCCACGGCCTGCCAGCCCAGGAAGTAGCCGAAAATCAGGGCCAGAATCGTCGGTGGGGTCAGGCCGGCCGAGGTGATCGTGCAGATGCCTGTAATCAGTACCCACTGCGCCGTATCGAACGTACGAACAACGGGTTCGTAAACAATGGCGTAGTACGTCAATACCGACGTAAAGACAATCGGCAGCACCGACAGTACGACACCCATCAGGGCTGGTCCCGTAATTTTCTGGAGAATGGCTTTGTTCACTGCCTACCTAACCCGGAAAGGGGCATGGGAGTTTGTTTACCTTTGACTATGAACTTCGCAACCAAAGCCATCCATGCCGGCGTCGAGCCGGACCCCACGACCGGCGCCATCATGACGCCCATCTATCAGACGTCGACATTTGCGCAGTCGTCGCCTGGGCAGCATAAAGGGTACGAATACGCCCGTACGCACAACCCGACCCGCACGGCGCTGCAACAGAACCTGGCCGCACTCGAAAACGGCCGTCATGGTATCTGCTTTGCGTCGGGGCTGGCGGCAACCGACGCCATTCTTAAACTCTACCGGCCCGGCGACGAGATTGTGGTCAGCAGTGACCTCTACGGCGGCACGTACCGGATCATGACGCGCGTGTTTCAGGAATTTGGCCTGGTATTTCGCTTCATCGATCTGTCGGACCCCACACAACTGGAATCGGCGCTGACGCCCGACACGAAAATGGTCTGGATCGAAACGCCGACCAATCCGCTCATGCGACTGGTGGATATTGCCGGTGTCGCGGCCATTACCAAAGCGCGGGGTATTCAACTGGTGGTTGATAATACGTTTGCCTCCCCCTACCTGCAAAATCCGCTTGACCTGGGGGCCGATATCGTGGTGCATTCCGCTACCAAATACCTTGGTGGCCACTCCGACACCGTGATGGGGGCTATTGTCGTGAACGACGACGAAACGGCGCAACGGCTGGCGTTTATTCAGAATGCCTGTGGGGCCGTACCGGGGCCTCAGGACTGCTTTCTGGTATTGCGTGGCATCAAAACGCTGCATGTTCGTATGCAGCGGCACTGCGAGAACGCCATGGCCGTTGCGCAGTACCTGAAACAACACCCCCGAATCGCCCACGTTTACTACCCCGGTCTGCCCGACCATCCGGGCTACGAACTGGCCAAGCGGCAGATGCGCGGTTTCGGCGGGATGCTGTCCTTTGAGCTGACCGGCGATTCGCTGGCCGACGCTGTTCGGGTCATGGAGCGTATCAAGGTATTTACCCTGGCCGAATCGCTGGGTGGTGTCGAGTCGCTGTGTACGCACCCGGCCAGCATGACACATGCCAGTATTCCAAAGGAAGAACGTCTGAAAAATGGCCTGCGCGATACGCTGATCCGGTTGAGTGTGGGAATCGAAGATAGTCAGGACCTAATCGCCGATCTGGCGCAGGCGATTGAATAAGGATTAGACTGTCAGTCGGTTAGAAGGAGCGAATGACGGTCAGGTTGAAACGCTTTGTCAACAAATGATGTAACCTTATGTCGATCTGACCGTCTAACATCCCATGAAGCCGCTAGAAAAAATATGGTCGGCACGATAGATGCATCCATTACCAGTCAGACGGGAAAACGTGCCGTGTAAGTCAGGCGCAACCGCTACCCGCTACCCGGTGGTATTTGCCGGACCACGGGAAATTGCTATATTGCCCATGATGCCGTTTTAGTGACTTATTGACGACTAATTAACAGCGGATTACCACCCACTAATACACCGTAACGATGATTTCGAAGAAAGCGAAGTACGCCATAAAGGCACTCAAAGTGCTCACCGAAGAATATGGAAAAGGCCCTGTACTAATCTCCTACATTTCAGCGCGTGAGAATATCCCGAAGAAATTTCTGGAGGCCATTCTGCTTGAACTTCGTAATCACGGTATTCTCCAGAGCCAGAAAGGAAAAGGCGGTGGCTACCTGTTGCGCGTTGATCCGGGCCGGGTCAATCTGGCGCAGGTACTGCGCGTAATCGACGGACCAATTGCCCCAACGCCCTGCGTGTCGTTTAACTTCTACGTTCGTTGCGACGACTGCACCGACGAAGTGACCTGCGCACTGAAACCGATCATGGAGCAAGTACGCGACGCAAACCTGAGTGTTTACGAAAACACGACGCTGCTTAGCTTCGCCACCAAACCGGCCACCGACGTGTCGGTGCAGGAAGAAGAAAGCAATGGCGCGGCCGGGCACTCAGTCGGGCAGTTTGAAGATTATGCCGCTGCGTAGGTAGCAACTATCATACAAAACGGCGGGCCTACTCTGAGAGTGGGCCCGCCGTTTTGTATGATAGTTACATAGCCCGAACAGGGGATGGAAACTCCGTCTTATTCATCCTGTGGCTGATGCTCTTTCCGCAGCAGGTCGTTGACCGTTTTGACGGGGTTGAACGTAATCAGCGGTACTTCAACGAAGATGGTGTTCCAGTCGGCCATGGCACCATTCCAGAGACCGGGCAACTCCTGTGCTTTCAGATCCTTGCCATCTTTTGATTTGGCCGTGATAAAACCGGTCAGCGGGTCGCGGAAGTCGGGCAGATTGAATTTCTGGCCATGGCTGTCTTTTACCCCACACACCAGATCGACGGGGTTGAAGTGCGTAGCCGTGTCGAAAATGGTTTTCTGCTCCTCGTCGGTCAGGTCGATCTGGGCCGATTCAACCACTTGCAGCGACACTGATCCATCCGCATTACGTGCCCAGAACGGACCACCACCCGGCTCACCCACGTTCTTCACCATTCCGCACACCCGCACTGGTCGGTTCAGCTTGCCGCGCAAATACTCCAGCTTCTGGGCGTTCGTCCATGATTCGTATACCGCCGGAGGTAGCGTAAACAGCGTCCGGCGCAGCAGTTCGTCGGCTTCGGCAATGTAGCCTTCGCTGACGTCGTTGGTATCAAGCAGGCCGTGCAGGCGCGCAATTTGTTGCTGTGCGTCGAGCAGTACGGCCCCGATTACTTTCTTGTAAGTGACGGTTGGCTCCTTGATCTCATCGGGCACGACATTGTCGATGTTCTTGATGAAAATAATATCGGCGTCGATGTCATTGAGGTTTTCGATCAGCGCACCGTGGCCTGCCGGACGGAACAGCAGCGATTGGTCAGTGTTACGGAATGGCGTATTGTCCATGTTCACCGAGATCGTGTCCGTCGCTTTTTTCTGCTCCGAAAACGACACGTCGAACGTTACCCCCAGCCACGCTTCGTAATCGGCTTTATTGTCGGCGATCAGTTTCTCGAAGCGGTCGCGGTGCTCGGGTGAAACCGTAAAGTGAATCCGCACGATGCCGTTGGAATTGGCATAAGCGGCCCCCTCCACCAGATGCTCTTCAACGGGTGTGCGTGGGCCATCGGTGTATTTGTGGAACTCAAGCAGTCCTTTCGGCAGGTTCCCGTAGTCGAGGCCCGGCGTTGCCAGCAGATAACGCAGGACCGTTGCCCGATCGTTGGCGGAAACAGCTTCGTCCAGGCTTTTACCGTCGGCTTTCATGGCCGCTTTCAGGTCGTCGTAGAAGGCGAAATCGGTCAGGCGGTCGAAAAAGCCATCGACTGATTTATCCGATTTGCCGTCGAGCGCCGAAAACAGCGATTTAAACATGCGGGTAGCGGCTCCCGACGCCGGTACGAACTTGACCAGATTCCGTTCGCCAGCGGCCTGGTCGAACTGCTGCAGGTAGTGGTTCAGTTTATCCTCACTGACGCGAATGATACCATCGTCGACGGTGGCGGCACGGATCACGTTGAGATACGGAAAGCCATCGACGAAGTGCTGAATCTGCTGGTTAATTTTCTCGAGAGGAATGCCCTGTGTTTCAATCTGGGCGTGGTCTTGCTGGGTAAACGACATAGTGGTTTTGCGGGAAAAATAGGAGGGGTGACTCGGGTGGCAAGTTGCGGATTTCGGCTACACGACGCAAACGAATCGCGGATAGCTTACTAGCCGGGCAAACTACTTCCAGCGTTCTTCGATGGCTTCGAGGCTCATGCCTTTCGTTTCGAAGACCAGGAAGCGGGTAAACAGCAGGCCAAACAGTACTACACCCGTATAAATCATGAAAATGCCCCCGTTGTTTCCCAGCGAGGTGGCGGCCATAATCGGGAAGGTGAAGCTGACCCAGAAATCGAAGAACCAGTGGTAGAAGCTGCCCATGCTGGTGGCAAACCCCCGAATACGCAGGGGATACACTTCGGCAATCAGCAGCCAGCCCATCGGCCCGAGGCTGATCGCGAAGAACATGATGTAGACGTACACCCCACCAACCGACAGCAGCTTGAGCAAGTCGGGACTGATCGATTCGCGAAAAAAGAACGCAGCGGCAATCGTCGCCAGCGAAATAGCCGTTCCCGTCAGGCCGACGTACAGAATGGGTTTCCGGCCCCACTGATCGAGAAACCGGACCGCAATCAGGGTGCTGATGGTATTCACGATACCGACACCCACCGTGGCCATAATCGACGTGGTGCTGGAGCCGAAGCCTGCCATGCCGAAGATGCGCGTCGAATAGTAGATAACGGCGTTGATCCCCGAAAACTGCTGGATAAAGAAAATGCCGATACCGATCAATAGCGGGATACGAAGCCGGGCCGAGAACAATTCGCGCCAGTCGGCTTTACGGTTGCCTTCGTCGCGCATGGTCTGCTCGATCTGACGTAGCTCGCGGTCGACAACGTCGCTTTCGTGAAGGCGTACCAATACAGCCCGGGCGTCCTGCGTACGGCCTTTGCTCAACAGCCAGCGCGGGCTCTCGGGTACGAAAAACATACCGGCCAGCAGCAGGGCCGCCGGAATAAAGCCCGCCCAGAACATGAGCCGCCAGCTATCCTCATAACCCGCGAACGCATACCCACACAGATACGAGATCAGGATACCGAGTGTGATAGCTAACTGGAAAAACGTAACCAGCCGACCCCGGATGTTGCTGGGCGCAATTTCGGCGAGGTAGAGCGGCACCGAAAACGACACGATGCCGATGGCCAGCCCCAGGCATAGTCGTCCGGCGATGAGGACGCCGGGCGAAGGGGCCAAGGCTGCGATAGCCGAGCCCGCTACAAAAATCACCGATGCCAAAATGTTGATGCGTTTTCGGCCCAGTACGTCGGCGAGTCGACCGCTCAGTAGTGACCCGGCCATGCCACCCGCCAGTACAGCGCCCACCACCCAGCCTTCGGCCGTTTCCGACAGGTTCCACTGTTGTTTGATGAAGGGAAGGGCTACGTTGATAACACCCGTATCGAAGCCAAAAAGTAAACCGCCGGTAGCTGCGATAGCCGCAATATCGTAAATAAGCAGGAGTTTCCTGTCCATGAGTTTAAGCGTGAAAAGGGTTCATAGGTTATAGAAAGCGCCGAAGGCCGGACAAAGATAGGCGAATGCCCGACCGGCGCAAACCTACGAATCGGCCTGCTACAGCAGCGTAAACGCGTCTGCGTCGAGGTTCGCCGGGAACGCCTGCCGGAACGTTTGCAGGGTGTCCAGAGACAGGTCATGTTGATAAGCCACGGGTTCGTCGGCCTGGTGAAACAGGACATCGCCTTTGTAATTAATCAGCGCCGAATCGCCCGAATACGCATGGCCGTTGCCGTCGATGCCAACGCGATTGACGCCTGCTACGTAACACAGATTTTCGATGGCGCGGGCCTGCAACAGGACGTTCCAGGCGTTGCGCCGGACGGCGGGCCAGTTGGCCACGTACAGCAGCAGATCGTAGGCAAACGATTCATCGGTACCGCTCACGTTGCGACTGAACACAGGGAAACGCAGGTCATAGCAGATCAGCGGGCAGATGCGCCAGCCTTTCCACGTCTTGATGATGCGCTGTTGCCCGGCGGTGTAGATACCGTCTTCGCCCGCCATGCGAAACAGATGCCGTTTGTCGTATACGTCGTACTGACCGTCGGGCTGCATCCAGATCAGCCGATTGGCGTACTGCGTCCCTTTCGGACCTTTTTCGGCCACGACGTAACTGCCCGTCACGACGGCTCCTGTTTGCGCAGCCTGCTGTTTCAGCCAGCGCAGGGTGGTCAGGTTGGCGGGTTCGGCAACGGCGGAAGCATCCATCGTAAAGCCGGTGGTGAACATCTCGGGCAGTACGATCAGGTCCGTTGAGTGGGGCAGGGCCGCTATCTGCTCCTCAAGCATGGCGCGGTTGGCCACGGGATCGTGCCAGTAGAGGTCGGTTTGCAGGAGGGTGATATTCATACAGGCAGGTGAAGGAGGCTGTTTCGGCAAAAATAATCGGCTCAGCCAGCATCCTGCTGTTTGCCCTGGATATTCGTTTAGGCTGACCAAATAGCAAGGAGGCTGTTTGGGACAAACAAAGACGATAAGCGATAGCAGTAGAAACCAGTGATCCGGCGTTTACTGTTACAATACATTACTCATCACTATCACTACTCAATGTTTAGTCGAATCGCTGCCGTTTGTCTGCTCACCGCCACCCCGTTGCTGAACACCTATGCCCAGGCACCCAATACCCTGTCGGCATCCGAAAAGAAAGCGGGCTGGCAACTGCTCTTCGACGGTAAAGACCTGAAAGGCTGGCACCGCTACAACGGCAAAGGCACTCCTTCATCCTGGAAAGTAGAGCAGGGAGCCATGCATCTGAACGTACCGAAGATAGGTGTAGATTCGCCTGGTGCAACTGCCCGCGACGCTGGCGATCTGGTAACCGACACGCCTTTCGCCGGTGATTTTACGTTCAAAGCCGAGTTTAAACTTGAGCAATACACCAACAGTGGGGTGTTTTTCTTCGTGCAGGAAAGCGCCAAGTACCCCAAAATATTTGATACCGGGCTGGAAGCACAGATTGGCGACGATGATCTCTACCAGCGCGATGTGAAACTGCCGCACCCGCACAACTCCGGCGATTTTTTCAGTATTGCCGACGCGCGTATCAAAGAGCCCCGTCCGCTGGGTAGCTGGAACGATCTGGAAGTGACGATGCAGAAGAATAAGCTGGTTGTCATGATAAACGGCTACACCGTACAGGAACACGACCTGACCAGTGCCGACTGGAAACGGCGTATGGCCGCCAGCAAGCTAAGTAAAGCCCCCATCGCCAGCGGTAAATTCAGCGGTCGTATCGGGTTGCAGGACTGGAATACCAGCGTCTGGTTCCGCAACATCAAAATGCGGTCGTTGTAAGATTGTCGAGCGGCAATCGAACGAATACGTAGCCTGTGTAGTGTAGCCTGGACCGGCCCGCCGGCGCGGGTCTACGTCCGGGTGGGCGCGCTAGCGACCGAGGAAGCTGCCGCCTGACGTAGTTGCCCTGACGGGCACCCGGACGTGGACCCGCGCCGGCGGGCCGGTCCAGGCTACAGGCTATTCTACCTCGGAAACTTCATCCGGTACTCGGCGTCGGTTTTCCCCTTGGTGATGTCGGATAATTTTTTCTTTATCAGCTGACGACGTAGTACGGGCAGGTAATCAGTGAACAGCTTGCCGTCGAGGTGGTCGTATTCGTGCTGAATAATCCGGGCGGCCATACCGTCGAACTCTTCTTCGTGCTCGGTCCAGTCAGTGTCGAAATAGCGCACGACTACGATTTCGGGACGGAAAATCTCTCCGCGAATGCCAGGAATACTCAGGCAACCCTCTTCAAAGCCCCAGTCGTCGCCCGCTTCCTCGATAATTTCGGGGTTGATAAATACTTTTTTGAAGCCGACCAGCGACTGATCGATGTCCTCTTCTTTTTCGTCTTCGTTGAACGGCTGTCCATCGACGACGAACATACGGACGCTCTGCCCGATTTGCGGAGCCGCCAGCCCAACACCCGATGCTTTGTACATGGTCTCAAACATGTCGTCGCTCAGCTTTTTGACGTCGACCGAGCCGGGTTCAATTTCTTTTGCCCGCTTCCGTAATACCGGGTCGCCGTAGGCAATTATGGGGAGAATCATGATCTGATAACTACTATTTCAGGTTGTTTACAGTCGTTGGCTTTCCATAAACGATTGCAGAATAATCGTGGCGCTGACCTTGTCGATATTACCCTTATCGCGCCGGTCTTTTTTGGTGCTGCCGCTCGCAATCATGGCCTGCAACGCCATCACCGACGTAAATCGCTCATCGTGCCAGTGGACCGGGATGGATGGCAGGGACTTTTGCAGCAGGTCGACAAACCGCCGGACGCGGGGCGTATTGTCGGTATCGGTGCCGTCGAGTCGTTTGGGGAGCCCGACGACAAAGGCCTCGACCGGCTCCCGCTCCACGTACGCTTTCAGGTACTGAAGCAACTGGTGCGACGGTACCGTCTCCAGCGCCGACGCGATCAGCTGGAGCGGATCAGTGACGGCAATGCCGGTGCGTTTGGTGCCAAAGTCGATAGCAAGGAGTCGGGCCATATGGGGGCAAAGGTACGAAGGATAGGCTGGTTTTTGGCAACGAAACCCGCTTACTGACTGGCCTGCTGCGCCTGCCACTGCTGCAGATCGGCGGGGGTGTCGAGGTCGATAGTGGCCAGCGCAAACGAAATGCTGGTGCTGTCGGATGCGTACTGCTGAATGAGTTTTCGCGCACCCGTGTCGCCGGTGAGGTTTAGAAATTCGCGTCGGTAATGGCTGTCGAACAGCGCCGGTACGCCCAGCACGCCATCGGGTTCAGCATAGCGGGAGGCAATAATGCCCCGACCCGTGCTGTTTCGGGTATCGATCAACTGTTGCAGCAACGTCGACGTGACATAAGGCTGATCGGTCAGCACAACCAGGAAGGCTTCAGTCGTTTCCCAATCGAGCGACCGTAGTCCCACGTGTATCGACGACGCCATCCCGTTCGACCAGGTTGGATTTATAACGATTGTCACGGCCAGTCCCGTTAGTTCCTTCCTGATCCGATCCTGACTGGCTCCCAGCACCACTACCACTGGCCCCGCCTGCAACGCCAGTGCCTGCTGCGCCATGCGCCGGACCAGTGATTCGCCGTTCGCCAGAATAAGTTGTTTGGGCTGACCTAGCCGGGTCGAATTACCGGCCGCCAGCAGTATTGTCGCAATTGCCATATACACAGCTTCCTATAAACTAACCAACATAAAGGGCGAACCGGAAGTTGTTTTTGTAGACAAAAATAGGACAGTATGAATCAGGACGGACACGATCACAAGGTAATCGGCATTGGCGTAATCGGTATGGGCGGCTTTGGCCTTTTTGCCGTGCAGCAGTTTCTGCAAACGCCCAACACGCGGCTGGTGGCAATTGCCGGGTCGAAACGCGACGAAGCTATCGCTACCGCCAAACGGTTTGGGGCTGAACAGCTGGCGACGCTGGACGAACTGGTCAACCACCCCGATGTCGATCTGATTTACATCGCAACGCCCCCGTTTCTGCATTACGAGCAAAGTAAACTGGCGCTGAACGCGGGTAAGCACGTGATCTGCGAAAAGCCGCTGGCTATGAACCCGGAGCAGGGCCGCGAAATGCTCGAACTGGCCGAAAGCAAGGGTCTGCTGATGGTCACGAACCTGATGCAGCGCTACAATCCGATGTTTGCGCGGGTGAAACACCTGATCGATAAAAAAATGCTGGGTGAGTTTCTGCACGGCTATTTCGAAAACTACGCGGGCGACGAAGGGCTGGCCCCCGAACACTGGTTCTGGGACCGGAGCAAGTCGGGCGGTGTTTTCATTGAGCACGCCGTTCACTTCTTCGATATGTTCGCGGGCTGGCTCGGTGAAGGCAAGGTTATATCGTCGCAGATTGTCAAACGGCCAAACAGCAACGACCTTGAGGATCAGGTACAGGCTACGGTCGAATACGGCGACGACGAAAGCGGCAAAAAGCTGGTCAATTTCTACCACGGCTTTACTCAGACCGGGCGCATGGACCGGCAGGAAATGCGATTGCTGTTCGAGCGGGGCGACATTACGCTGTACGAATGGGTGCCGACCCGGATGGTGATGCGCTGCGTCGCTGACGAGGAAACGACCCGCGCCCTGCTGGATCTGTTTCCCGGTGCGCAGCTTAACGTAACGGCCAACATCGGCGGGGACGACCGGATGCTGAAAGGCAGACACAAGACGTTCGAAGCCTACCAGCAGATTGAGTTGAAGTTTGGCTTTGGCGACGAGAAACAGCACATCTACAGCGAACTGTTGCGGCTGATGTTTCGCGATCAGGTCAGCGCCATTCATTACCCAAACACGCATCGGATCATATCGGAAAGCAACGGGCTGGAATCGCTGATTACAGCTACCGAAGCCGATCAGATGGCCCGACAATTGTAAGGGTTAAGGCAAGGGGCCAATTGATAAAAAATTTTAAAAATATATCGGTTCAGGTAGCGGCCAAACTGGCTAGTGGCTGAATTTTTTGCCAACTTTGCCCTTTCACATAACGCTGTACAAAACCGAATATGACTACGGAGTCTCTGGTACTCAACGGTTCCGACGGGCAGGTGGCTGGTTATCCGCCCGCAGGTGGACCAATTCAGTCGGCCATCACCTACGAAAAAATTCCGACCCATATCTACGCTGATGCGAAGAACGCAAGCCGGGCTGTAGCGCACGAAATTGCCGGCTTGATTCAGGCCAAACAGCGCGAAGGGAAGCAGGCTGTGCTGGGGCTGGCAACGGGTTCGTCGCCCAAGACCGTCTACGCCGAACTGATTCGTATGCACCGCGAAGAAGGGCTGAGTTTCCAGAACGTGGTCTCATTCAATCTGGATGAATACTACCCGATGGAGCCCGACTCGATTCAGAGTTACTGGCGCTTCATGCGGGAGCAGCTGTTCGATCATGTCGATATTCCCGCCGGTAATTACTTTGTGCCGAACGGGACCGTTCGGGCAGATGAAGTCGCTGAATTTGCGAAACAGTACGAAGCTAAAATCGAAGCGGCTGGCGGACTCGACTTTCAACTGCTGGGTATCGGTGGCAACGGTCATATCGGGTTCAACGAACCGGGTTCGTTGATTAACTCGCATACCCGCCTGATGATGCTCGACAACTCGACGCGGGCGGCTGCATCAAGTGATTTTGGGGGACTGCCGAAAACCCCCCGGAAAGCCATTACGATGGGCGTCGCGAGCATTCTGAGTGCGAAGCGCGTTGTTCTGATGGCGTGGGGTGAACGGAAAGCCCCCGTGATTCAGGAAGCGCTGGAAGGTGTAGTGACCGAGTTGAACCCGGCATCGTACCTGCAAACGCACCCGAATGCGTTGTTTGTCATCGACGAGGCCGCTGCCTCGCAGCTGACCCGGATGAAAGCACCGTGGCTGGTCGATTCGGTTGTCTGGGACAACAGCATGAAAAAGAAGGCCGTGACGTATCTGTCGCTGGCCCTCGACAAACCGATCCTGAAGCTGACCGACCGCGATTACAACGACAACGGGATGAGCGATCTGCTGGCCCTGTCGGGACAGGCGTACGACATCAACATCGACGTGTTCAATCAGCTTCAGCACACGATCACGGGCTGGCCCGGTGGTAAACCCAACGCCGATGATACCAACCGCCCCGAACGGGCGCAGCCAGCGCACAAACGTTGCCTGATTTTCAGCCCGCACCCCGACGATGATATTATCTCGATGGGTGGTACGTTTCAGCGGCTGGTCGATCAGGGGCACGATGTACACGTAGGCTATCAAACGTCGGGCAACATCGCCGTGGCCGACGACGAAGCCCTGCGTTTTGCCGATTTCGTGGTCGATTTCAACCGTAAGTTTGGTATCGATAGTCCCGAAGCAACGCGCATTTTTCAGGATGCAGCCACGTTCCTGAGCGACAAAAAAGATTCGGAAGCCGACACGCCGGAAGTACGTTACGTCAAAGGATTGATTCGAATGGGCGAAGCGAAAGCGACCTGCCGCTTTGTGGGTATCCCGGTCGAAAACGCGCATTTCATGAATATGCCGTTCTACGAAACGGGGACGGTCGCCAAGAAGCCACTGAGCGAAGCCGACGTGCAGATCGTGATGAAGCTGATCGAAGAGATCAAGCCCCAGCAGATTTATGCCGCCGGCGACCTGGCCGATCCGCATGGTACCCACAAGGTTTGTCTGGACGCAGTTATGGAAGCCGTTCGTCGGTTGAAAGACGAAGCGTTTATGCAGGACTGCTGGGTGTGGCTCTACCGGGGTGCCTGGGCCGAGTGGGACATTCACGAAATCGAAATGGCCGTGCCAATGTCGCCCGATCAGGTGATGAAGAAGCGGTTGGGTATTTTCAAGCACCAGTCGCAAAAAGACGGTGTGGTGTATCAGGGTACCGACGCCCGCGAATTCTGGCAGCGTGCCGAGGAACGCAACCGGGGAACAGCTGCGCTTTATAACCGGCTAGGCTTGGCCGAATACGAAGCCATGGAAGCCTTCGTTCGCTGGAAATACTAGAGAACTATACGTCGACGAGCTGAACGGGCCCACCATGGGCCTGTTCAGCTCGTTTTTTATGATATAAATAGTGACTAATCTGTCAAAATATATAATAGTTGTATTATAATTGCCGTCATACCAACGTATTGTTTAACTGACAGCCCGTATGATGAGTAAGCATAAACAGCGGACAGCCCGGCTTTTCGCGCTGCACGAATTTGCGCGGGACCACTTCACCAAGTCCGACTGGTTTCGTGTAGCGCACCTGACCGATACGGTCGACCTGCTCGAAGATCACCCCCGTCTGCTCAAAAGCCTTGACTTTCACGACGACGATTACGACGGGAACAGCCTGCAAGTGCTCTCGAAAATGAGTACGATGGGTGCCGCAAACCTGGGCGAACTGGAGCGTTACGTCGAGGAACGTAAAAGTCGGGTGGCCTACGTCCGGCCGGTCGACGCGCGGTTTGTCTCGACGGCGTCGGGGCGGTTGCCAGAGCGTATTGTCACGTTTGCCCCCGACGTGTTTCAGATTCCCGACAAAGCCGTCGAGTCGAATGTACTATCGGTAATGATGCCGTTCGAGGGTCGGTTTGCCGGTACGTACAATGCGATTCGGAACGTTTGCAGTCGGCTGGGAATCGAGTGCCGCCGGGCCGACGACATCTGGGACAATAGTATTCTGATCCAGGATGTATTCGACCTGATTTTCACCGCCCGCGCCGTTCTGACCGACTTCACCGATCGGAACCCCAATGTATTTTACGAAACCGGCGTCGCCCATACGCTGGGTAAGCTGGTGATTCCGATTACGCAGTCGGTCGCCGACATTCCGTTTGACCTGCGGCACCACCGCGCCCTGACGTACCTGCCCAACGCCGAAGGCTTGCTGAAACTGGAGGCTGATCTGGAGAAAAAGCTGACGAAAGTGTTCCGGTCGTAAGCCTCGAAAGAACGTCATGATCAACGTAAACGAAGCTAAATCCATGTACAAACTGTTGTACCTTCGTTGCTAATAAAACGCGTACTGCTATGCAATTCAGTGTCGAAGTGCCCGATAATAAAGTATCCTTTTTTCTGGAACTGATTAAAAATCTGCGATTTGTAAAAATTAATCCGGTATCGGTTCAGGAAGACGAAGTGACAGCCGAACAGCTCAAAGCTGAAATTAAAGAGGCAGTCAATGAAATGAATTTTGTACGAAAGGGAAAGATGAAGAGTCGGCCTGTAGAAGATCTTCTCAATGAGTTATAGTGTTGAGACAGTTTCCGTATTCGACCGTCAGGCCAAACGTCTTGCGAAAAAATACCTCTCGTTGAAAGCTGACATACAGCTACTGGTAAATGAACTCCGGGAGCAGCCTGAACTCGGTACAGCAATTGGTAAAAACTGCTACAAGGTCAGGCTGGCGATCAAGAGCAAAGGAAAAGGTAAGTCGGGTGGTGCGCGAGTTATAACCTACGTGTATGTTAGTGCTGAAACCGTTTACCTGCTTTCTATTTACGATAAATCAGAAAAAGGAAACCTAAATGAAGGTGAACTGGACGCACTTCTCAGTGAACTCGATTCTGACCAATAGCTAAACTGGCTGAGGTTGGGTAAACACCATTACTGGTCACCAATAGTTAATACGTGCTCGCCCAATAAACTCAATTCAATCCCTATGATTAAACGCATGTTGCCGGTCGCGCTCGTTATCAGCGCGACGCTGGCAATGGGCCAATCGACGCCCAGACCGAAAGCAACTACCAGTAAACCAGCGATTAAAACAGCTGCATCCGCGACGCCCGTCAACCTGAGCCAACTTATTCCGATTGATCCGGCGGTGAAGGTGGGTAAGCTGCCGAACGGACTGACCTATTACATCCGTAAAAACGCCGAGCCGCGCAACCGGGCTGAACTCCGGCTGGTCGTGCGGGCGGGGTCGGTGCTGGAAACCGACGAGCAACAGGGACTGGCGCACTTCATGGAGCACATGGAGTTTAACGGTACCAAGAACTTTCCGAAGAACGAACTTGTCAACGTACTGCAATCGTCGGGTATACGCTTCGGTGCCGACCTGAACGCGTACACAAGCTTCGATGAAACGGTCTACCAGCTACCCGTCCCGACGGATTCGCAGAAGGTGTTTCGGCAGGCGTTTCAGATTCTGGAAGACTGGGCCCACAACGCGACGATCGACCCGGCCGAAGTGGAGAAGGAGCGGGGCGTCGTGCTGGAAGAACGTCGGCTGGGGCGGGGTGCCGGTCAGCGGATGCGCGACAAGTACTTTCCGGTACTGCTCAACGATTCGCGCTACGCCAACCGCCTGCCCATCGGTACCGAGCAGGTACTGACGACGTTTAAACCCGAAACGCTGCGGCAGTTTTACAAAGACTGGTACCGCCCCAGCCTGATGGCGGTAATTGCCGTGGGTGATTTCGATATCAAACAGGTCGAAGGAATCATCCGGGAGAAGTTCGGCCGCATTCCTGAGCCGGCCAATCCGAAACCCCGTACGGAGTACACAATTCCGGGCAACAAAGACACCAAGGTGGCCATCGTGACGGATACCGAGCAGCCAAACACGGTGGTACAGGTAATCTACAAGCGGGAAGAGGTAAAAGACAGGACGCTCAACGACCTGCGCGAAGGTGTAAAACGGGGGTTGTTCAACACCATGCTCGGCAACCGGATTCAGGAGCTGACCCAGCAGGCCGATCCCCCGTTTCTGGGTGGCTACAGCAATTACAGCGACTTTCTGGGTAATCTGGATGCGTTCACATCGATCGCAGTTGCCAAAGAAGGGAATGTTGAAAGAGCGATCCGGGCAGTACTCAACGAAAACGCCCGCGTGAAGCAGTTCGGCTTCACCCCGACCGAACTGGAACGCGCGAAGCAGGAATTTCTGACGAACGTGGAGCAGGCGTACAGCGAACGAAACAAGACCCGCTCGGCCAGTTTCGTTGAGGAGTACGTTCGCAATTTCACCGACAAGGAACCCTACACCAGCATCGACTTCTATTACAATTTTCTGAAAAAGGAAATGCCGGGCGTTAAGCTGACGGAGGTGAATGAGCTGGTCGATCAATTTATTCACAACGACAACCGGGCCGTCATCGTGATGGCTCCGGACAAAGACAAGGATAAGCTGCCGACCGTCGAGCAGATTATCGGCTATGTAGATGATGCCGGCAAGGGCTTGACCGCCTACGAAGACAAAACCCTCGACGCGCCCCTGCTCGCCAAACAGCCAACAGCCGCACCGGTGGTCGACACGAAGCAGATCAAGGATATTGGCGTAACGGAATGGACACTAAAAAACGGGGTGAAAGTGGTTATCAAACCCACTGATTTTAAAAACGATCAGATCCTGTTCAGTGGCACGAGTTTCGGCGGTACCTCGCTCTACGACCTCAACGACTACACCTCGGCCCGTTTTGCGTCGACGGTGACGGCTATGGGCGGCACGGGTGCGTACAATCAGGTGCAGCTCGGTAAATTTCTGGCCGGTAAGCAGGTCAGCGTGTTCCCGTACATCAGCGAACTCAACGAAGGCGTCAGCGGGAGCACGGCCCCCAAAGACCTCGAAACGGCGCTGCAACTGCTGTACAGCTACTTTACCCAGCCCCGTAAAGATGCCGATGTGGTGAAAGGCTTCCTGTCGAACCAGCGGAGTGCATTGCAGAACCAGATTAGTACCCCGACCCCGGCGCGGGTGTTTCAGGATACGGTACAGGTAACGCTGGGAGCCAATAACCCCCGCCGTCAGCCGCTGCAACCCGCCGATCTGGATAAGATCGATCTGGATAGGTCGCTGAAAATTTATCAGGAACGCTTCGCCAACGCGGGCGATTTTACCTTCTTTTTCGTCGGCAACGTCGATGAAGCGAAGCTGAAACCACTGGTCGAGAAATACCTCGGCGGCCTACCGTCGACGGGAAAAGCCGAAAAATTCCGTGATCTGGGCATTCGTATTCCGAACGGACAGATTAGCAAGACAGTCTACAAAGGCGTCGATCCGAAAGCAACGGTACAACTGGTGTACAGTGGCGATCTGAACTGGTCGTCTGAAAACACAACCCAGCTCGATGCGCTGGCCGAAGTACTGGAAATCAAGCTGATCGAGCAACTTCGCGAGCAGGAAAGTGGGGTCTACGGCGTTAGCGCGAGCGCGTCGTACAGCAAAAACCCGGTGCCGCGTTACACGTTCCGCATCAGCTTCGGCTGTGGGCCGGAGAATGTCGATAAGCTGATTGCCAAAACGCAGGAGTTGATCGCCAGCCTGAAAACGAAGGGTGCCGATCCGGCCGACATCGCCAAGTTTAAGGCCGAAACCCGGCGTGAAACCGAACTGCAGCTGAAAGACAATCAGTTCTGGCTGGCGTATCTGCAAAATCAGTTCGTCAACGGCGACGCGCCCGACGAACTGCTGCGCGAAGAGCAACAGTTGAACAAGGTGACAGTCGAGAGCACAAAAGCGTCGGCTAATACATACCTCGGTGCCAACTACGCCAAATTCGTGCTGATGCCGGAGAAAAAGACAGAAGCGGCTAAGTAACCCGAATTGCACTGGAAAAGGCAGGTAGTAGGACATGGGAAACCAGTCGTGCTACCTGCCTTTTGTGTTTGGCAAAACCGTTTGGCACTGACCGTTCGCTAAGCCGATAAAAAAATAAACGGATATAGGCGGAGCAGGTGGCATTTTTGTGTCGGTCAACCTTCTTCTGGTTACTACTAACTTACCAACGTTCGAACACGCTTCTTTTCAGGCTATTCTGTGCCCCGCCGAGTGGGTGCGCCGTAACTTGATCTGAATAATTGTGCGAATTAGTTGGCTGTTGCTGCTGACCGGATGCTGCTTTGTCACTCCGACGCTGGCGCAGAACGAAGCCCCTTTCCGTCGGGACGACCGTCGTATCGACGCTGTTGGCCGGTACCTGCAGGACCTCTTTCCGACGCAAACCGAAGGTGTCGATTACGAAGCCGTCTACGATGCGCTGACGCAGTTGTACGCCAGTCCGCTCGATCTGAACACGGCCACCCGCGACGAGCTATCAGCTACGTATCTGCTGTCGGAATCGCAGCTGAGTAGCCTGCTCGATTACCGACAGGCACAGGGCGATCTACTGTCGATTTATGAATTACAGGCCATTCCCGGCTTCGACCTGCCGACCATTCGCCGGATGCTCCCATTTGTGGCTGTTGTGGGTAGCCGGGATTTGTTGGGTGGCCTGCCCACGCCCACCGACCATTACCTGATTGTCCGGCACGAACGTATTCTGGAACAGCAGAAAGGGTTCTCCGATGCAACGCCCGACAAAAAAGGTAATCTGCCAGCGCGCTATCTGGGTAATGCCCAACAGTGGTTCATGCGGTATCGGTACAGCCGCCCCCGCGCGTTCAGCGTTGGCTTCACGATGGAAAAAGACGCGGGCGAGCAACTACTGTGGCAACCCGGTCAGCAGCGGTACGGCTTCGACTATATATCGGTTCATGCGCAGCTACAAAATCGGGGCCGCTGGCGGAACATTATGCTGGGCGATTACCAGGTGCAGATCGGTCAGGGACTGGTGCTGTCGGCGGGGTTTGTGCTGGGTAAGAGTGCCGAAACGGTGCAGACTGTTCGCCGACCGACGTTGGGTATCCGCCCGTATACGTCACTGACCGAGTACGGCTACTTCCGGGGCGCGGCTGCTACCTACGCTGTCCACCGCAATCTGGACCTGACGCTACTGGCGTCCCACATCCGGCGCGACGCCAATACCATCGACATTGACCCCGATAGCCTAAGCGAAGAATTACAGGTTACGTCATTGCAAACGTCGGGGCTGCACCGTACACTGGCGGAACAGGCCGATCAGGGTAGTTTGCCGGAAACGAATCTGGGCGCGCATCTGCTGTATCATAACCGAAGCCAGCTGCAACTGGGACTGACTGTGCTGCAAACGCAATTTGGTGTCGAACTCAAAAAGCGGTCGCAGCCCTACAATCAATACGAGTTTGGGGGGACGCACAACCGGGTGGTGGGGCTGCACGGCGGCTACGTCCGGCACAACTGGAATCTGTTTGGTGAGGTTGCCTACAGCACAGGATCGCAGACTAACAGCGGGGGTTTTGGCGCGGTAGCCGGTGCGCTGGCAAGCCTGACCCGCAAACTCGATCTGGCCGTGCTGCTTCGCCATTACGACCGAACTTTTCACTCGTTCTACGCCAATGGCTTCAGTGAAGGGAGCCGGACAATCAACGAAACGGGCGCGTATGTCGGGTTGAAATACACCGTGTACCGGAAGCTGACCCTGAGCGGGTTCGTCGATTACTTCCGGTTTCCGGGCTGGAAATACCTGATCGATGCGCCCTCTTATGGGGTTGATTATCTGCTACAGGCTCGTTACGCACCCAACCGGCAGACGGCGTACTATCTGATTTTTCACGATGAGTACAAGCAGAAGAACCTGCCCGGTGTCACTCCGCACCGGATTGTCGGGACAGCTCGGCGCAATCTGGCACTAAACGCCGAATACCGGCCGCTGCCTGGCCTGACGATGCGCTCGCGGGTACAGTGGGGTATGTTTCAATATGCTGGTCAGTCGGCGTCGCACGGGTTCGCACTTATTCAGGATGCAAGCTATGAGTGGCGACGACTCAGCCTGTCGGGGCGGATCGCTTTTTTCAACACGAAAGACTATGACTCCCGGCAGTATGTCTACGAGCGCGATGTGCTGTATGCGTTTTCGTTCCCGGCGTATTTCAACGAAGGCGTCCGGCATTATCTGCTGGCGCAGTACAGCCTGAGCCGCCACCTGGATGTGTGGGTGCGCTGGGCGCGTTCCGATTTCGTTGGCTTGAAAACCATCGGTACGGGTCTCGATCAGATCAGCGTGCCCCACTGGTCGGAAGTCAAGGTACAGGCCCGGTGGCGCTTCTGACTTACTTCTCCATTTCGCGAATCAGTTTGTTGGCGTTGATGAACTCATTCAACTCATCGACGTCGGAGTGAGTCAGCGTGTCGCTGTTGCCCTCCCATAGCTTTTTGCCCTCGTACAAAAACATAATTTTCTCGCCAATCTCCATCATCGAGTTCATGTCGTGGGTGATGATGACGGTCGTTACTTTGTACTCGTCGGTAATTTCCTTGATAAGCTGGTCAATCTTGATCGACGTCAGGGGGTCAAGGCCGGAGTTAGGCTCGTCACAAAAGAGGTACTTAGGGTTCAGCACAATGGCCCGGGCAATACCAACCCGTTTTTTCATACCACCGCTAATTTCCGATGGCATTCGGTCGCCCGCATTTTCCAGCCCGACACGTTTTAAGCATTCATTGGCCCGGTCGAGTTTTTCTTCTTCCGACTGGTCGGTGAGCATATCGAGCGGGAAGCGCACGTTGTCGAGTACCGTCTTAGAATCGAACAGGGCCGACCCCTGAAACAGGACGCCCATCTCCCGCCGGATCGCTTTCTGCAATTCCTTGTCGCCCGCGAGAAAATCACGGCCATCGTAAATCACTTCGCCCTCGTCGGGTTTAACCAGCCCGATCATGCACTTCAGCAGGACGCTTTTACCCGTACCGCTGCCGCCGATAATCAAACTTGTCTGACCGGGTTCAAAACTGCCGCTGATTCCTTTCAGCACCTGCCGGTCGCCAAATGTCTTGGCAATATTTTTTATGTCGATCATAAAATAAAGAGCGAAAGAGCGAAAGAGCGAAAGAGTGACTTCCAGCGCATTCGCTCTTTCACTCGTTCACTCTTTCGCTCTTTATGTTAATAGTACCTGCGTCAGGACGAAATCAGACGCTACGATGGCGATACAGCTGTTGGTAACGGCCGACGTCGACGCAGTGCCTACTTCGAGGGCCCCTCCCGAAACGTTGTAGCCCTGATACGCTGAAATCGTTGACACGAGGAAAGCGAATACGACGGTTTTTATCATCGCGAACGTAACGCCAAACGGATTGTAAGAGTACCGCAGTCCCGACACATAGTCTTCGGGTGAAATGACGCCCGCCAGGGTACCGGCTATATAGCCACCCAGAATCGACAGGAAAGCCGCTACGATAACCAGTAACGGAAACATCAGCACCGACGCGATCACTTTGGGCAGAATCAGGTATGAACTGGAGTTGATGCCCATTACTTCCAGCGCGTCGACCTGCTCACTGATGCGCATTGTCCCCAGTTCACTGGCAATGTTCGACCCAACTTTGCCGGCCAGTACGATGCAGGAGAGCGTAGGGGCCAGCTCCAGGATCGTGCTGTCGCGCACAATCAGCGCAATGATGTTTTTCGGGACGAACGGGTTAGACAGGTTGTAGGCCGTCTGTACGCAGGTAACGGCACCGATGAACGTGTTGACCAGGGCAACGATAAAAATGGAGCCAACGCCGATCGATGTGCATTCGTTTATGATAAGCCGCAGGTAGACGCTTGTTTTCTCACGATTGCGGAACAGCGTGCCCAGAAATATAAAATAATCACCAATTCGTGCGAACATGATTCAGGTAAACAACGACCGCGTCAGTGTAGTGGGTGAGGGTCTTACCGTGAAACTCCATCCATCAGCGAATGGTTTCTGGCGTATCTTGCGGGTCTGTTAGTCACCGTGTTTTTCTCGCTATGAAGTCGTTGGCCGTTGTTACGGGGGGTACAAAAGGAATTGGGCGGGCTATCACCGACAAACTTATTGCCGAGGGATTCGATGTTGTCGTATGTGCCCGCTCGGTCGATGGTATCATGGGTGAAGGCTACCGGCCATTTGCCGCCGATCTGGGTACCCGCGCCGGGGTCGACGCGCTGATCGGGTATGTTCAATCGCTGGGTCAGTCGGTCGATATACTGGTCAACAATACGGGCGTTTTTCTGCCGGGGCAGATTCAGAATGAGGCCGAAGGTACGTTCGAGCAACTCATGAACACCAACGTGGCCAGCGCCTATCACCTGACGCGCGGTCTGGTCGGCCAGATGGTGACGCGCCGGAAAGGCCATATTTTTATGATGTGCTCCACCGCCAGCATTACACCGTATACCAATGGTGGCTCGTACTGCATTTCCAAGTTTGCGCTGCTGGGCATGAGCCGGGTACTGCGCGAGGAGTTGAAGCCAACGGGCGTCAAAGTTACGGCCCTGCTCCCCGGCGCGACGCTCACCGATAGCTGGGCCGGTACCGATCTGCCCACTGACCGTTTTTTGGAAGCTGCCGACGTTGCCAACAGCGTTTGGGCCGCGTACACGCTGTCGTCATCGGCGGTTATCGAAGAAATAGTAATGCGTCCGCAACTGGGCGACATCTAGGCTCCCCACCCGAACAAGGGGCATGTGGGGGCGTAAAGTGGTTTTTCATTAACTTGCGGCCCGGCTGTTGAGTACACATGCTTTTATATTAACCGAAAAAACGGCAAACACAGGAAATGGCTTCTGTTGAGTATCTGGGTATAGACGTTGGCGGTACGAACGTCAAAATGGGTATCGTTGATGCGAGTACCGGCAAAATTTCAAATTTTTATAGCCACGATACGGGTAGCTGGCGGCAATCGGGTCATTTTATCGACCGTTTTGGCGATGCCGTCGCTCTGCAACTATTGGCCAACAAAGACGTAAAACACGTGGGTATTGGCCTGCCCGGAATGCTCAACCGCGAACGTACCGTACCCCTCGAAATCACGGCTATCCCCGAAATCGACGGTGTACCGATGGTTGATATCCTGTCGAAACGCTTCCCGGGTATCCAGTTTTTTCTGGAAAACGATGCTAACGCGGCTGCACTGGGTGAATACTATTTTGCGGAAGAGAAGATCAACGAGAACTACATCTTTATTACGCTCGGAACGGGTGTCGGTGGGGCCGCCATCATCAACAAGAAAATCTTTACCGGTGGCGATGGCAATGCCATGGAGCCGGGTCACATTCCGTCCCGCAACGGCCGGGTGCTGGAGCGTAACATCGGTAAAGTCGAACTGCTACAGCTGGCCAATCTGCGCCGGTCGGAGTTCACCGAGACAACTCAACTCCCCGGCGACGGTAGTATCTCGACAACGGGGCTGGTAGCCGCTGCGGCCGAAGGCGACAAGCTGGCTATGCAGGTTTGGGAAGAAGTGGGCGAGATGCTGGGCGAAGGCTTGGCCGCACTGATCAAAATTCTGGACATCAAATACGTGCTGATCGGTGGTGGTCTGTCGGCTTCGTTCGACTACATACTGCCCGCCGTCAATCGTACGCTCGATCACTGGCTGAATCCTTACTACAAAAACGGCCTGGCGATCAAACGCGCCACGCTGGGTAACGACGCCGGTCTGCTGGGTGCTGCATCGCTGTGTTTTGAATAAGCAAAAGTTAGTCAGGTCAACTAAAAAGGGGCGTAACTAGCGGTTGCGCCCCTTTTTAGTTGACCTGATCAGAATCAGCCGGTCGTTGCTTCCGAACTATACCGCCTGAATCACATTTACTTCGGGCTGAATACGAACGCCGTATTTCTCCAGCACTGATGCCTGTACCCGACGGGCCAGTGCTATGATTTCGTCGCCGGTTGCTTTGCCGTAGTTGACAAGTACCAGTGCCTGTTTGGCATGGACACCCGCGTCGCCGATGCGGTAGCCTTTCCAGCCCGCCCGCTCGATCAGCCACCCCGCCGGTAGCTTCACTCCGCCTTCGGCCAATAGATAGCCCGGCATGTCGGGGTATGTCTGTTTCAGCGCGTCAAACTGCGTTGCGGGTATTTCCGGGTTTTTGAAGAAACTGCCCGCATTGCCAATTTGCGCCGGGTCGGGAAGTTTACTGCGTCGAATCTGGATAACAGCATCGCTGATGACCTGAATCGATAAATCAGTTTCCGATACGCCCATTGTGTCGAGCGTCTCCTGAATGGCACCGTACCGCGTGTGAAACGTCGGCATTTTGTCGAGCCGAAACGTCACGTGAGTGATGATGTACTGCCCCTTCAGGTCGTGCTTGAATACACTTTCGCGATAGCCAAAGGCGCAGTCGGCATGGGTAAACGTATGCTGCTCACCCGTCGCTATGTGAACCGCCGTCAGCGAGTCGAAAATTTGCTCGACTTCGACGCCGTAAGCGCCGATGTTCTGCATGGGTGCTGCCCCCACCGTGCCGGGAATCAACGACAGGTTTTCCATGCCCGCGTAGTTGTGCGCAACGCAGTACAGAACCAGCTGATGCCAGTTGACACCCGCCCCAACGCGCAGATAGATGTGGTCGTTATCCTCGCGCACCACATCAATGCCCTGAATGGCCATCTTGACAACCAGCCCATCGAAATCCTGGCAGAGCAATACGTTGCTGCCGCCCCCCAGAATTAGTTTGGGAACGTCGACAAAATCGGTCAGCAGCAGTAGCGCGGGCAGGTCGTTTTCGTGGGTGATCTCAACCAGATAGCGTGCCTGAGCCTCAATGCCGAATGTATTGTAAGGCTTGAGCGACACGTTACTTTGTATATTCAGCATAAACCGGGCAGGTAGACCGGCAAAAGTAGCCAAAATCTACGAAGGTAACGCACCCGCGACTTGTCTTGCCAACATGGCTGCGAAACGCGTACTTTTGTCTTTTTACAACGACCGATTCCTATGAATGTCCGATTTGGCCTAGCGGGTATAAGCCTGATCGCCCTGCTGACGGGCTGCGCTACGAGTCGCCCGGTGAGCAGTGGCAGCAGCCGGCCGTCGACCAGTTACGGTGCGTACAGCGAAGACTTATCGGCGGTGCGGCCAACCTACGGCTCATCGGCAACCCGACCGGCCAACAGCCGCCCAGCATCGACCAGTTCAGGCTCAGCCAGCGCACCCGCTGCGCCAGCACCCGCCCCGCCCCGTCGGACGGAACCCCGGCGTTCGGCCACTCCGGTAGCCCCGGCACTGAACGTCAACCGGCAGCTCGACGCCGTGCTCGATACGCTGTCGGTGCAAAACCGGTCGATCCGCTATGCCCCTGGCTTTCGTATACAGGTCTACGTGGGTACACAACGGCAGGAGGTTGATGCGATGAAAGCATTGATTGCCCAAAACTTCCCTGAACTCAACCCGTACCTCAGCTACAATCAACCGACCTACAAACTAAAGATTGGTGATTTTATGCGACGCATTGACGCTGAGCGGTATTACACGTCGGTCAAACAACTAATTCGGTCGGCCCAGCTTCAGGGCGATAAAGTTGACGTGCGCAGAGCCCTGTTAATAAAATAATACAACTGGTAGCGCAAAATACTCTAAATTTGATACGTTTTGTGCAAAAGAATGCAATCGATCTTATAAGAACGGACTATGAAAAAAGCGTTAATAACGGGTGTAACGGGTCAGGACGGAGCCTATCTGACCGAATTATTACTGTCGAAAGGCTACGAAGTGCACGGTATCAAACGGCGGAGTTCGCTTTTCAATACGCAACGTATCGATCACGTTTACGAAGATCCGCACCAGGATAACGTACGATTCAAGCTGCACTACGGTGATCTGTCGGATTCAACGAACATCATTCGGATCATCCAGGAAGTTCAGCCCGACGAAATTTACAACCTGGGTGCTATGTCGCACGTGCAGGTGAGTTTCGAAGAGCCCGAATACGCGGCTCAGGTCGACGGTATTGGTATGCTGCGGATTCTGGAAGCCGTTCGGTTGCTGGGTCTGGCAGGGAAGACGAAAATTTATCAGGCGTCGACGTCGGAGCTGTACGGTGGTGTACAGGGGCACGCGCAGTCGGAAACGACGCCGTTCTATCCCCGTTCGCCATACGCCGTGGCCAAGCAATACGCCTACTGGATCACGGTCAATTACCGCGAAGCCTACAATATGTACGCCTGCAACGGTATCCTGTTTAACCACGAGTCGCCACTACGGGGCGAAACGTTTGTAACGCGTAAGATCACCCGGGCCGTTTCGCGCATTGGCCTTGGCTTGCAGGAGAAGATATACCTGGGTAATCTGGATGCACAACGCGACTGGGGCCACGCCAAAGATTACGTCGAAGCGATGTACCTGATTCTTCAGCAGGAGACGCCGGAAGATTTCGTCATTGCGACGGGTGTAACGACCCGTATCCGTGATTTCGTACGGATGGCGTTCGCTGAAATTGGTGTTGAACTGGAGTTTTCGGGTGAAGGTGCCAGCGAAACCGCTAAGGTTGTCAGTGCCAGCAATCCCGATTTCCCGGTAGCCATTGGTCAGGAGGTCGTTTCTGTTGATCCCCGCTATTTCCGTCCAACCGAAGTAGACCTGTTGCTGGGTGATCCTACAAAGGCGATGACCAAGCTGAACTGGAAACCTAAATACGATCTGCCGGCACTGGTAAAAGACATGATGGCCGCTGATATCGATCTGTTCCGTCGTGACCAGTTGCTAGCCCGGAGTGGACACCAGATTCTGAATTATTACGAGTAGGGTTTAAAGTCTAAAGTTTAAGGTTAGCTGTCTCGGACTATACCGGCGTTAGCAACATTAAACCTTGGACTATAAACTTCAAACGTCGCCTATTGAAAACGAAAAAGCCCGCTGCAAACGCAGCGGGCTTTTTCGTTTTCAATAGGCGATTAAACAGGTACGGCGTAATAGTACATCCGCGAACTGTTGGGATACATACCGATCAGCATCAGGCCTTCGCCTTCTTTGACCGTGCTCATAATCGTTTGCAGGTCTTTCGTTGATTTCACGTTCCGGCCGTTTGCCTTCACGATGATAAAGCCTTCTTCAATATCCGTTTCGGCCAGTTTGCCTTCTTTGATGTGTTTTACCCGAACACCACCGCTAACACCAAGTTGCTTGGCATCCTGCGCGCTCAGTTCTTCAAAGTCAGCACCGAGTCCGTTGAGCGAAGCCGTAGCCGCCGTTACGTCGGCCTTTTTGATAATGTCACGGCCACCGTTCCGATTGCGCAGTTCTACTTTCAGGTCTTTCTCCGTACCATTCCGGTCAACCGTTACATTGACGATATCACCCGGACGACGGCGACCGATAATTTCACGCATCTGAGCCTCCGAATCCAGCGGCTGACCTTCCATTTTGATGATTACGTCACCTTTCTGAACACCAGCCTGCTTGGCAGCACCACCATCAACAGCGTCTTCAACGTAGATACCCCGGTTGATTTTGGCCCCTTTCTCTTTGGCTACTTTGCTATTCAGCTCAATCGGAATGATACCGATATAGCCACGTTGTACGTTGCCGTACTTCAACAGATCAGCCGATACTTTCTTGACCAGCGACACCGGCACGGCGAAACCATACCCACTGTAATAACCCGTTGCCGACGCGATTGCCGAGTTGATACCGACCAGTTCACCCCGCAGGTTGACCAGCGCACCACCTGAGTTACCAGGGTTGATAGCAGCATCCGTCTGGATGAACGATTCTACCGGTGTATCAGGCTTCTTATCGTTGCGGTCGATATTCTGATCCAGAATACCAATCTTACGCCCTTTCGCACTGACGATACCCGCCGTTACTGTCGACTCCAGATCAAGCGGATAGCCAACGGCTAACACCCATTCGCCCAGTTTTAGGCCATCCGAATCTCCCAGCGTAATAGCCGGCAGATTGGTAGCATCTACCTTGATAACGGCCAGGTCAGTCAGGGGGTCGGTGCCGATAACTTTGGCCTTAAAGCTACGCTTGTCGGTCATGATAACCTCCACTTCGTCAGCATCCTGCACTACGTGGTTGTTGGTTACGATATAGCCATCTTTCGAGATGATGACGCCCGAACCCGATGCCTGTCCCTGTTGACGGCGGGGTTGCTGCCGCTGCTGACCGCCAAACTCGTCGCCGAAGAACTCCCGGAAAATATCGGGTACCTGCTGCTGACGAACCGTGCGGGTCATCGTTGTGCGAATGTGAACGACTGTTGGCGTCACGGCTTCAGCGGCCGTCGAAAAATCGCCGGGTGCTGCCGAAGGACTATCGCCTGTCAGGGCTGCCAGTCGGCCAGTGATCGTTGGAATGGGCGACGACTCATTAAAGATTACATCCCTATTGTTAAATCCCAACAGGTTGTAAGCGGCTAACGTCACGACGCTCGACAGAATCGCCATCAACGCTAAAAGTTTCCAGTTGCTTTTCATGATTAATTGGGAAAATGAAATACTACGCTTTTGTGTAAGTTAGTCGTTGCCGATCTGTATGTGTAACGGAAAGCGGTGGGTAAAAATCCGAAGTGGGTCTGTCCTTAACAAAATTTAACAGGGCTTTGTTGATCGCCCCAGCGCAGGGTTTTTAGGACCGTTCAAACTGCCAATCGACCATTTGACGTGCTTACTTACCCTTACAAAGTCAAATCCTGTACCACGCCCTTCGCCCCGTCTAAAGATGACAGACTGACAGCTAATCTACTGGTATAAATGCGAAAACCGGCCAAAACAACCAATAGAATTGGTCGATGTGCCGGTTTGACAGAATGATAAGCGGGAGTAGGCTTATCGATTATACCTCAATGAGCGCGAGTGCTTTTTCAGCGGCTGACTGCTCCGCCTTCTTCTTCGAGTACCCGCTACCCGTAGCGAACGGTTCTTCGTCGACTACGACCTGCGCAATGAACTCCCGGAAATGACTGCTGCCTTTTTCTGAAATGATATCGAAGCGGATTTCCTTGCCTGACCGCTGCGCCCACTCGATCAGACGACTCTTGAAGTTGACATTGTTCTGAACGACCAGATCGAGGTCGTAGTGCGACAGCAATTCTTTCAGAATAAACTGGCGGGAAAACCGAAACCCTTTATCCAGATAAACCGCCCCGACCAGCGCTTCGAGTGCATCGCCGTACATCGAACTGCGGCTGGGCACACTCTTGGTACGTTGTCCGTCGTATTCAATCAGCCGGTCGAGACCGATCTTGCGGGCAATACCGTTCAGCGTTTCCCGGTTTACGATCCGTGAGCGGATTTCGGTTAAAAAACCTTCGTCTTTATACGGGTATTTTTTGAACAGAAACTCGGCAATGACCATGCCCAGCACAGCGTCGCCCAGATATTCAAGCCGCTCATTCGACTCCCTGAATCCTTCGATAGCCGTTGCTTTCGACGCTGACGTGTGCCGTAGCGCAAGCTGGTACAGACCCAGATTAGAAGGTCGCTCGCCAATGATGTGCGCAATCGACCGGCGCAGGTTCTTGCGGGGGTCAGCATTACGCGAGCGGAAGCCACCGTTTCGGAACCAGTCTAAGGGGTTGAACAGATTACGGGGCAGCGCGAGTTGCAAGGGCTCAGCTTGGTTTACGGAAGATGACAATGGCATTGTGTCCCCCAAATCCGAATGCGTTACTCATCACGGTTGTGATCGAACGCTTTTGCGCCTTGTTGGGCGTCAGATTAAAGCGGGAATCAACTTCTGGGTCAGGATTCATCAGGTTGATTGTCGGTGGCACCAACTGATCCTGGAGGGACATTATGCTGGCAATTGCCTCGACGGCACCAGCCGCTCCCAGCAAGTGACCTGTCATCGACTTGGTCGAACTGATATTCAGCTTGAACGCATGATCGCCAAACAACTTGTAGATCGCTTTCAACTCCTGCGGGTCGCCAACGGGAGTCGATGTACCGTGCGTATTGATGTAATCGATTTCGGTTGGTTCGATTCCTGCGTCGTTCAGCGCATCCTGCATAGCGAGGTACGCGCCCAGTCCTTCGGGGTGGGGTGCCGTGATGTGATAAGCATCCGACGACATACCACCACCAATGAGTTCGGCGTAAATTTTGGCACCGCGCGCTTTGGCGTGCTCGTATTCTTCCAGAATCAGCGCACCAGCTCCTTCGCCCATCACAAAACCATCGCGGTCTTTGTCGTACGGGCGGGAGGCTGTTTCCGGTGAATCGTTGCGCTCTGACAAGGCCCGGTTGGCGTTAAAACCACCAATACCTGCCTTTGTTACGGCTGCTTCCGACCCGCCGACGACGCAGACATTCAACCGGCCAAGCCGAATGTAATTGAACGCATCAATGATAGCGTTGTTGGTCGATGCGCAGGCCGACACGGTAACGTAATTGGTACCCCGAAACCCGTAGCGCATCGAAATCTGCCCGGATGCACTGTCGGCGATCATCCGTACGATAAAGAACGGATTGATGCGGGGGGTACCATCGCCTTTGGCATACTCGATCATTTCATCCTCGAACGACTTCAGCCCGCCGATCCCCGACCCCCAGATAACGCCGATCTTGTTCAGATCGTCGTTTTCAAGGTCAAGGCCGGAGTCTTTAACAGCTTCGTCGGTAGCAATCAGCGCATAATGGGTAAACATATCCATTTTGCGGGCTTCCTGCCGGGGAATAAACTGAGTAACGTCGAGATTCTTTACTTCGCAGGCAAAGCGCGTACGAAACTTGGAAGCATCGAACTTCGTGATCGGGCCGGCACCGCTTACGCCGGCTGATAAGTTGTTCCAGAAAGTAGGTACATCGTTACCAATCGGCGTAAGTGCGCCAAGACCCGTTACGACTACTCGTTTTAACGTCATACAGTTAAACTGCGAGGTAATGAAAGAAGAAAATCCTGGTACTAAAGTAGTAGCTTATTTACCAGCGTTCTCTTCGAGGTAAGTGACAGCCTGACCAACCGTGCCGATGTTCTCAGCCTGATCGTCGGGAATAGAAATATTGAATTCTTTTTCGAATTCCATGATCAGCTCAACGGTGTCGAGTGAGTCAGCGCCGAGATCGTTGGTGAAGCTGGCCTCAGGCGTAACTTCCGATGCTTCAACACCCAATTTCTCAACAATAATGTTTTTGACTTTCTCTGCAATTTCCGACATTTTGGTAGTCTGTTCTAGTTAAAAAACTGCGCAAAGAAACAGATTTACGATTGGATTGCCAAACAAATTTTTGCTGGTTCATCAGCACGACAAAGCCACTCGTTTTGCGATAATGGTCTGATTGTCAGTATAAAAATTCACAAAACTCGTTGTTCCCAGCTGGTGTAATCAGTACCGATAATCAACTGTCCTGCGCTCTGACGTTATCGAGGTTGTAGTGTAGCCCTCTATTCTCCCGGCGGGCCATCGCCATACGGATGACCAGATAGGCTACCTCGATCATGTTCCGTAGTTCGCAGATTGGCACCGATACCTTCGACTGTCGATACAGTTCCTCGTGCTCAATATACAACAGCTCCAGCCGGTCGATGGCACGCTTAAGTCGCCGGTTTGAACGAACGATGCCGACGTAGTTCGACATGATCGATTCCAGTTCTTTTCGAATCTCGGTTACCAGCACCAATTCTTCGGGGTGAGTAGTGCCCGCGTCGTTCCAGGCCGGAATACTATCGGGCACAGCCGCTCCCGACAACAGTTCGACCGTTTTCTCGTAGGCCCGGTGCCCGAATACCACCGCTTCGAGCAGTGAATTACTGGCCAGCCGGTTGGCCCCGTGCAGGCCCGTGCAGGAACATTCGCCCACGGCGTACAGGTACTGAATGTTTGTCTGCCCCCACTCATTAACCCGAATTCCCCCGCAGAGATAGTGCTGCGCCGGAACAACCGGGATATAGTCTTTGCGCAAGTCAAGTCCCAGATGGTCGCGGCAGTAGGCGGTAATGGTGGGGAAGTGCTCGATAAACTTGTCGTAGTCGCAGTGGGTCACATCGAGGTACACGAACGAATCACCGGCTTTCTTCATCTCAGAGTCGATAGCCCGAGCGACAATATCGCGGGGGGCCAGCGACAGGCGGGCATCGTAGTTTTCCATAAACGTTTCGCCTGTTCGCGTTCTGAGAATACCACCGAAGCCACGCACCGCTTCCGAAATCAGGAAGTTGGGTTTCTTGCCGGGTTCGTAGAGTGCCGTGGGGTGAAACTGGATAAACTCCATGTCCTTACAAATACCCTTGGCCCGGTAAGCCATCGCGATACCGTCGCCGGTAGCGATGCTGGGGTTGGTCGTGTTCTGGTAAACATTGCCGATACCCCCCGTTGCCAGCAGCGTTGTTCTGGCCAGGAACCGCTCGACCTGCCCGGTCTGCGTATTGAGCACGTAGGCTCCGTAGCAATGGTTGTCGGTATCGTAGCGATGCACCGTTTCGCCGAGGTGGTGCTTGGTAATCAGTTCGACAGCGTAGAAGTGGGTAAAGATTTCGATTGACGGCAGCGAAGCCGCTTTCTCCAGCAGTGCCCGCTCGATTTCGGCCCCGGTGATGTCTTTGAAATGGAGAATCCGGAAGTCGGAGTGGCCACCCTCTTTGGCCAGGTCGTAGTCGGTTCCGGAGTGTTCTTTGTCGAAGCGGGTTCCGTAGTCGATCAGTTCACGAATCCGGGACGGCCCTTCGTTGACCACGATCTCGACAATATGCCGGTCGCTCAGAAAGTCACCGGCGATCATCGTGTCATCGATGTGCTTCTCGAACGAATCGTCGGCTGCCCATACCGCAGCGATGCCGCCCTGCGCGTACTTCGTGTTTGTTTCTTCGGCCTGCACTTTCGTGATGACGCCGATCCGCACGGGCTCGTTGATCCGCTCGAAATGCATAGCCAGCTTGGTGGCATAACTCAGGCCCGCAATACCGGAGCCGATAACCAGAAAATCGAATTGGTGGGGCATTTTTTAGCGAAGTCAGTCCCACAGGACCTGAGCTGAATAAAGCGGGAAGTTGCCGTCTTTGCTAACAAGGATTTGATCCTCGGTGATGGCCTGCGCTATTATGAGTCGGTCGAATGGGTCGCGATGGTGAAAAGGTAGGGTTTCGGAACGGGTGATATGCCTGGGTAAGATTGGAATCAGCTGTATCGCCAGGCGAGGTAATTCGTCAACAATGGCCTGCGTAGGGCGGGTGATGGTTAATTTTCCTATACTGCGCTTTATGGCGATTTCCCATATACTCGCCGTGCTAACAAACAACTCGTTGTCGGAACTTCTGAGTTTGGCCAACGTCGTCAATGGTATTTGAGACGGGGTATCAAGCAGCCACAACAGCGCATGCGTGTCGAGCAAATAGCGCATCTTACATGTACTCGTCAAAATCGGCTAATGGCGCATCGAAATCGTCGGCCATGTAGGTAATCAGTCCGGGCATTGTGCCAAATGTCCTTACCTGATTCTGAGTGAACTCGTTAGTAGCTGCGTCGGCATCCAGCAACGTCCGTAGATGTTGGCGCTGGTTGGCAGGCAGGTTGCTAATTGCCTGCACCAGTTCATCGAGACCAATATGCACAGTCAATTCCATACGCTTGATGATCAGATACAACGCTATTTACTCATTTCCAGCATACGAATCACTGACGCTTCAGCTTTGACGCGGATGTCCTCCGGTACGAAAATCTCGGGTTGTTCGTACAGCATGCAGTTGTACAGCTTCTCGAGTGTATTCATTTTCATGTAAGGGCACTCCGAACAGGCGCATGTGTTATTCTGACTGGCCGGTGCCGGAATGATCTTCTTGTGCGGTACAGCCTGCCGCATTTTGTGCAGAATACCCGCTTCCGTACCGACGATAAACGCTTGCTTCGGACTATCGACCACGTATTTCAGCAGGGCCGTCGTTGACCCTACGTAGTCGGCCTGGCTCAGAATATGCTCCTGACATTCGGGGTGGGCGATAAACTCGGCATCAGGGTTTTCGGTCCGCAGGCGTTGCAGTTTCTCGAGCGAGATGTCGATATGTACGATACAGGCACCATCCCACAACACCATGTCGCGGCCGGTCTTGTTCATCACGAAACGACCTAGGTTGGCATCAGGCGCGAAAATAATCTTCTGATCTCTGGGCAGGCTCTCGACAATCTTCAATGCGTTGGACGATGTCACGATGATGTCGGAAAGCGCCTTGATTTCGGCCGAACAGTTGATGTACGACAGCACCATATGATCGGGATACTGCGCCTTGAAAGCCGCGAACTTATCGGCCGGGGCCGAATCGGCCAGTGAGCAACCCGCGTTCAGGTCGGGGATGACGACTTTCTTGTGGGGCGACAGAATCTTGGCCGTCTCGCCCATGAAATGCACGCCACAGAATACGATCATGTCGGCTTCGGTACTGGCAGCCTGCTGACTCAGCCCCAGGCTGTCGCCGATGTAGTCGGCAATGTCCTGGATTTCACCGTCGACGTAGTAATGGGCCAGAATGACGGCGTTCTTCTCGCGTTTCAACCGGTTGATTTCGGCGATCAGATCCACATCGCTGGCGACGGGTTTGTTGACGTAACCGACGCGTTGTACTTCATCCAGCAGTGCTTCCATGCGTTAATTCGAGTGTCGTTTTCTACTAAACAAAAAAGAAGTCGTAAAAGTCACGCCGTAGCTGTTCTGATACTGGCTGGAATCGATAATGTAACCTGTCCGTTACTGGCGTTCCGCCACCTTCGCTTTCAGGAAGGCAATAACGACGTCGAGCCCTTTCTGGTAGTGGACGTTGTTCGGAATGACGATATCGGCTTCGGCCCGGTAGGGTTTAATAAACTGCCGGTAGGTGGGTTTAACGTGGTATTTCCAGCGATACATAACGTCGTCTAGGTCGTAGCCGCGCTCTTCAGCATCGCGCTTGACGCGTCGTTCCAGTTTGATGCTGTTCTTGGCGTCGATGAATATTTTCAGGTCCATCTGATCGGCCAGTTCGCGGAAGTGAAACACGAAAATACCTTCGACCACAATGATCGGCGCGGGCGTAAAGGTCAGCATTCGGGGCACAACGGTCGGGTTGTTGAACGTGTATTCCTTCTGCTGAATAGTCTGGCCCGTGCTCAGCTGCTCGATGTGCTGCGCGTAGAGGTGATGGTCGATCGTTTCGGGCAGGTCGAAGTTGTGAATGCCCTGATCGTCGACTTCGATCTGATCGAGCGAACGGTAGTAGTTGTCCTGCGAAATCAGGCAGATTTCGTGGTCAGAAAACGCGCTGAGTACACCCCGCAGAAAGCTCGTTTTGCCGGATGCGCTGCCGCCGGTGATCCCGACGATAAACGGTTTGGTGGTCATGCGGCAAAGATAAGTCAGAAATCAGAGCGCGTACCACCGAATCAGCAGCCCGCCCAGCACCGCCCCGATGATCGGCCCCAGCACGGGTACCCACGCGTAATGCCAGCCCGACGAGCCTTTGTCGGGAATGGGCAGCACGGCATGAGCGATGCGCGGACCCAGATCGCGGGCTGGGTTGATGGCATAGCCAGTTGGGCCACCCAGCGACAGCCCTACGCTCCAGACCAGTACCCCGACGAGATACGGCCCGACACCAATGGCCAGTTCGCCCAGGTGCTTGGACGAAATACCGGCCAACCCAAGAATCAGCACGACCGTGGCCATGGCTTCGCTGGTCAGGTTGGAACCAATGCTACGGATGGCGGGTGTGTTGCAGAACGTGGCCAGTTTGGCGGCTTTATCATCGGTTACGGCCCAGTGCGGCAGGTGATGCAGCCAGACCAGCACGGCCCCGATGAATGCCCCGATCATCTGCGCCGTGATATACGGAATGACATGACTGTAGTCGTCGGTGGCTACGGCAAAGGCAACCGTTACGGCCGGGTTAAGGTGCGCGTCGACACTACCAAAGGATTTGGCAACGAAAATGCCGATGGTTACGGCGAACGCCCAACCCGTCGTAATAACGATCCAGCCCGCGTTATGGCCTTTGGTCTGACTCAGTACGACGTTTGCCACGACGCCATCGCCGAGCAGTATAAGCACGATTGTGCCAATCAATTCACCCAGGAACGGAGTTGTCTGCACAGGAACAGGTTTAGAAATACGTGTGCGAACTAAACCATATTTTTCATCGCGTCTACTTATCCCCCTTATCGAATGAAGACTATCCAGTTTAAGCAGCCCGGCAAACCCGCCGATATATTGACGTCCGTTGAGCTGCCCACGCCCGAACCCGAAGCGGGGCAGGTGCGAATACGGATTATCGCCAGCCCGATCAATCCGTCCGATACGATGTTCGTACAGAATCGCTACGGTATTCGACCGCAATTGCCGTCGGGAGCCGGTTTCGAGGGGATGGGCGTAATCGATGCGGTGGGCGAAGGCGTCGACCTGCCGGTTGGCAGCCGGGTAAGTTTTACCGGTCTTGGTAGCTGGGGCGAATTCGTGATCGTACACCACAAAGCGGTTATCCCCGTTCCCGATGCCATGACCGACGATATGGCGGCTCAACTGTTCGTCAATCCGTTTACGGCCTACGCGATGGTGCAGGATTCGGGGGTGCCCGAGGGCGGCTGGCTGATGCTGACGGCGGCCGGATCAGCATTCGGTAAGCTGGTGATTCAGCTGTGTGCCAAGCGGGGTATCAAAACAATCGGTACGGTTCGGCGCGACGATCTGAACGACGAGCTGACCAAACTGGGTCTGACCGAAATTATCAACACCGAAACCGACGATATGGCCGTCCGCGTTCGTGAGATAACCGGTGGGCAGGGGGTGCAGTGTGTGCTCGATGCCGTGGGCGGGCAGACCGCTACCGACGCTATGAAGTGCCTCGGAAAGAGTGGTACGATGCTGATCTATGGCCTGCTCAGCGCCCAGGACCCGTCGCTCAACGTGGGGCTGATGATCTTCCGCGAACTGACCGTGAAAGGGTTCTGGCTGAGCGACTGGATGCGTCGGGTCGATGCGCAGACCCGGCAGGATGTATCGAAAAACGTGATCGGCTGGCTGACGTCGGGTGATGTGCAGATGCCGGTCGAAGCCCGGTACGGACTCGATCAGATTGCCGAAGCCGTCGAACACGCTGACCGGCCGGGGCGCTGGGGTAAAATTCTGATTACCCCCTGAGTCACCGGCTTATACCGCTGATTCCGTAGGCTTGCTTATCTTTGGCAACAATAACCGGCAAAGTGGGCGCGTTTGTGCTATATTGACCGCTGGTCAACGTTTTTTCCATAATCCCGATTCGTCTGTATGCTCCTGCTTCAGGTTCCGGCCGTTGATTCGACGGCGTCATTATCGGCCACGACGGCGGCAACTCAACCCCAAAGTCTCCAACTACTCGATCTGGTCGCCAAAGGGGGCTGGGTCATGGTTCCCATCGCGTTTCTGTTCTTTTGCGCGCTGTACCTGATTTTCGAGCGGTTTTTCGTGATTCGGGCGCAGACCAAAGCCGATGATAACTTCATCGACAACATCCGCGACATGGTGGCGCAGGGTAACATCAAGTCGGCCGAGTCGTTCGCCAAAAACCAGCGCACGGCGATGGGGCGGGTGTTCGAGAAAGCGATCGGGCGGATTGGCTCACCAATTCGCGAAATAGAAAGCACCGTCGAAACCGTGGGGCAGATTGAGCTGGCGCGGCTGGAGCGGAATATGGGGTATCTGGGCATCATTGCCGGTATCGCGCCCATGCTGGGCTTCATCGGTACCATCTCAGGTATCATCCGCATCTTCTACGACATCTCCCTGACCGACAATATCAGCGTCGGTATCATTGCGGGTGGTCTGTACGAAAAGATGATTACATCGGGTGCCGGTCTGATCGTCGGGGTTATTTCGTACACGGGTTACCACCTGCTGAACATGATGATCGAGCGTTTTACGCTGGCCCTCGAAATGAACGCCTTCGAGTTTATCGAAGTCCTGCAAAAGCCAACCACCGAACCGGCCCGTGTGCGGTAGAGCGCAGTCAATAAGTTTGTAGTTTGTGGTTTGTAGTTAGCTGGCACACAACAATGGCGACGCACTTAGTAAACCACAAACCACAAACCACAAACCTCAAACTCCTCAATGAAACTCCGCCGGAAAAACAAGTTTGCCGCCGAGGTAGCGACCTCCTCGCTGAACGACATCATGTTCTTCCTGCTGTTGTTCTTTCTGATTATCTCAACGGTTGCCAATCCCAACGTAATCAAGCTGATGCTGCCGAAAGCATCATCGACGCAGCAGCTCAGCAAGAAACAGGTGACGCTGTCCGTCGATGAGAACAAGCAGTATTTCATCGATAAAAAGCCCGTTGATCCCGCTAATCTGGAGTTGGAACTAAAAACGATCATGGCGGGTATTGCCGAGCCAACCGTTGTTGTCCGCTTCGATAAAACATTGACCGTTCAGGATCTTGTCGATGTGTTGCAGACGGGGGCCAAGCTGAACATCAAGATGGTAATGGCTACGTCGAAGTAAGCCGTTAGAAGGAAAACGGCCCTGTTTACCCCTAAATCCCCTAAAGGGGACTTTGCTCGCCAGTGAACAAAGTCCCCTTCAGGGGATTTAGGGGTAAATTGTTTTTGTCATCCCGAGCCTGCGAGGGATCTCTGGTAACAGGTGTTTCCTTTGCTTTTAACGAAGATCCCTCCTGTCGTCGGGATGACAAAGAAAGCGTTCCTCAAACAACTTCTCAGAGGATTTAGGGGTAAACAGGGCCACGTAGTCAAACCCTGTTTTTTATCGCGGACCGACTGATGCTTC